>Ga0315294_10000019_pt1 | contig 186005 bp, 162 predicted proteins | sample YL17G13_40_MG_FD_203626 | JGI IMG/M metagenome (GOLD analysis project Ga0315294, IMG submission 203626) | Sediment microbial communities from Yellowstone Lake, YNP, Wyoming, USA - YL17G13_40 | ecosystem: Environmental > Aquatic > Freshwater > Lake > Sediment | place: USA: Wyoming | collected...
CCGGCAATTTCACCTTGAACTGGGACGGTAAGGACGAGAATGGGAAGCATATGGCCAGCGGGGTATATATTTATCAGATGAACGCCGGAAGCTTCCAGAGCGCCAAGAAGATGGTCTTGGTCCGCTAAATTTCATAAATCAGGGGAGAGAGGCATTCCCTCTCTCCCTGGGAAAAGAATCTAAAAATTGAACTTAAACATATAGGGGGTAGATAAATGAGGACAGGATTGGCACTCCTTGGAATCTTGGCAATAGCCTCACTGACCTTCATCGGGTGCGAAGAGTTTACAGTTACCACTCCAGATAGCCAGGAGCAACTGGTTGCCAAAGGCTGGTATCAATGGGACCTAACCAACTACGATGATGCTATAGTATTATTTGAAGATGCCATTGATCTGGCAAATTCCTATGCACCTGCTTATAGCGGTTTAGGATGGGCCTATTTACGCCAACAGTCTCTGAACACCGCATCCGATAACTTTGAGACGGCAAAACTCTTGGATGGGAATTTGATATTTGCTTTTGCGGGTTCATCTTCAACTTTGTTCCTCTCGGGTGATTACACCCTTTCTGTCGCCGATGGTGCGTATGCAATTAATCACTGGGATGATTATGTGTTTCCAAAAGCGCAAAGGGATGACGGGTCACTTTACGATGTCGCCACAAACATCACCAAATTTGATGTTTATATGATTCTTGCTCTGGACTACTATTGCCTGATGGATATGCCCAGCACCATAGCCCAAATCAACAATATGCGGGTCTTCATCGGTGAGTCCGGAGATTTCGCTTCCTCCAGCTGGGCAGAGATTGCTGCCGAATTGAATCGCCTGGATGGGCTGGACCCCAGTCAATAAGACTAGATAAATCAAACATAGGGCAGGATGAATAATATCCTGCCCTAATATTTTATTCTACTAAATGCTCGGATTTTTTGATAGAATGGATTAAAAAGGGAATTGTGAAATCTGAGAAAGGAGTATGAAATGGGGATAAGATGGCAGTCTCTCCCAATATTGCTGCTATTGATGGTAGTAACGGTAGGGATTAGTTTTTCTATTGAGGGAACCTACACGCTTAAACGAATCCAGAATGCTTACGATGCTGGGGAGATAAGTTTTGACCAGTATATAGAATATACCTACTATGCTGGTATGAAGACGGATTTATTGCCCCAGGAGTTTCAGGGTATAGCACTCGCTCCAGGACCGATGGATGGGACTTACTTCATAATTCAGGTTCTGACCAACAAGGATAGACTCTCCCCGGAGACTTACAACTATCTGGTCAATCTATTTCCCACCTTCAATTCCGGAGCTTTAACCGGGAACTATATGGACTACGGTGGTGCCGCCGTCTATAGCTATGAAACCGAGCATTTCGTGGTCTGGTATGCTACCAGCGGGCAACATGCAGTTGACCCCACCGATAGCGACCCGGAGAATGGGATTCCTGATGTGGTGGAATTTACCGCCGCCGACTTTGAATATGCTGCAACTAATGCCCAGAGTAGGGATTGGTGGATAGACGCTCCGCAGGGTTTTATGCCTTTAGGCGATTGGTATTCCGTGGAGGATTATCCGGAGTTAGAACACAACTGGGGTCCAGACACAAGCCAAGACCCCAGAATAGATGTTCATATGGGCAATCTGCAGGCCTGGGGAATGGGAGCTGGCGTGCTGGGTGTCACTGTCTTTCAGATGGCAGATTTTCCTCTCACCGACCGCGCTGATTGCACTGCTTATTTTATGATGCCCCAGGATTACGATACCATGGGGTATCCTACTTCCGAGACCTCCTGCCACGAATTTCACCATGTAATACAGGCAGGATATGACTTTGCCTGCGAACTAGGCGCCTGGTTGGAGATGTGCGCCACCTGGAATGAGGACGCTACCTACCCGGACAGCGATGGTTATATTTCTGGACGGCTGCCCGGTTTCTTTGGTCTGCCCAATGTATATCTGTTTTCCACCAATGGACTTGACGCCTATAATCACTGCATATGGGCTTTTTTCTTAGATGCCTTCCTGCATAGGGGGCTATCAGACCCACTCCCATCGGATTTAGATGGTGTCCGCGCCACCTGGGAGGCGCAAGAAAAGGGCGATGAATGGATTACCGGCGGCTCTACTCCCGGTTCATCCAGTGTGGACCGCAGGGTATGGCAGGCGATGGGATACTATTATTACGAGGATAACGAACATCCCATCTTCCCGACTGAGGATTTTAACCTGGAGACAGAGTATTTTAAGGAGGCTTTTGTTCAATTCACCAAGTGGAACTGGTTCACCAAGGACCGTGACCCCAATGATGAATACTACTACGAGGGACACAAATATCCTCTAATTAAAATTGCCGCGAGCTACGACCCGGTCCCTGATGGAGGGGTGGACTTCACCGACGTATCTCCTACTTATAAGCCGGACAATTTCGGAACCACTTATATTTGGGCTACAAATTTTCCAACTGGCTGGGATAAAGGGGTGATGAAGTTTCTTGCCAATCGCACCGATAACCCGGAGGGAACGGAGCAGTGGGACGGCTGGCTGATAACTAAGGTGAACGGAGTCTGGCAGAGTGAGCGGTTGTTCTGCCCCTGGGATAACGGCATCAAGCAGTTTGATTTGGCTGGTTTAGAGGAAGCGGCTCTGGTGGTGACCAATAAAACCTGGGACGAAACTGGGAAAATTTATACTGACCTTGATTTCAATTACGCTATTCTACAGGTAACCGACACCACTGCGCCACAGGTCAGCTTTGCCTCGGTCGTTTTGGACCAACAGCCAGAATATGTTCAGTTTGCTATTGCTGCTGATGAACCCTGCCACGGCGTTCCCCAGATTCTGATTGATTTTACGCCTAGCGATACCCAGACTACAATCCATGACAACCTATTGTCCACATGGCCCGATGAAACCCTGCCGGTCTTCAACGCCCTGTATTCTGTACCTAAGGGAGAATGTGGAGACGGCGTCATTCACCTGAAGCTGTCAGATACTTCTGGGAATATTTTCTCGGAAGACCGCGACTTTGCCGCGGGCATAGTTCCTGCGGGGATGGCAGCGACATTGGGCAACGACCAGGTAGATTTATTCCTGCCCCCGGGTTGCACCAGCAAGACCTCCACTATTTTGGTAATTGAGGAACCGATAGCCTCCACGGCATCCGCCAACAGTGAGACGGTTACGAGCAATCTGTTGAGCAATGGTTTTACGGGAATGAGCAAGGTCAACGGAGAGCAAGAGCAGAAGGTGGAGTTATTGGGCCGGGCGTATCGGATAGAGCCGGGGTGGATGGATTTGAACGGTGAGGCGCAATTGACCATGAGCTATGCGGGGTTAGATGTAAGCGATGAGAGCAAGGTCAGTCTGTATAGAGCGGATGGGAATGGTGGCTGGGTAGAGATAGGCGGGGAGATAAATCCGAAGTATGACCGGATAAGCGCCAAGATAGGGAGTTTTGGGGTATATGCGTTAGGGTATGGGACGAAGGGGACGATGGGAGAGGGAGGGGGAGAGCAGCCGGCGAGCTTCAGTCTGTCGCAGAATTATCCCAATCCGTTCAGTGCGGGGACGACCATCAAGTATAGTTTAGCGGAGGCGGTTGAGGTGAGCATCAAGGTGTATAATTTGAGCGGGCAGTTAGTGGAAGTATTGGTGAACGAAGTGCAACAGCCCGGCAATTTCACCTTGAACTGGGACGGTAAGGACGAGAATGGGAAGCATATGGCCAGCGGGGTATATATTTATCAGATGAACGCCGGAAGCTTCCAGAGCGCCAAGAAGATGGTCTTGGTCCGCTAGTCGGTCTAGTATTGACCGGTAATAAAGTTAAAAAAGAGGGAGCGAAGATTCTTCGCTCCCTTTGTGATTTTTTGCTTTGCTTCATAAAACTTATCAGAAGCTGACCACCTTATCGGCATTCAGCATACTCTCAGCTATCTCCAGGAAATTGCTAACCCTCCCTACAGCCGCTTTATCCTTTACCTGGAAGTAATCCAGACAGGTACCACAGACCAGAATTTCCACCCCTCGGGATTCAATCTCTTTCAGGGCATTAACTGTCGGTGCACCTTCAATAGTGAGCTTTACTCCGGTGTTCAAGAAGACCAGCTTCTCCGGCAGGGGAAGCTCAAGTATGGTCTTCAGAAAGGATTTGAGTAAGATTTCCCCTAGCGGGTCCTCTCCTCGGCCAATAAACTGTGAGGAGATTAAGAATATCACCCTTTTTCCCGCTTTATCTGGACTAACTGTAGCGTTCTGGTGAGTTGCTTGTTGGGTTAAACGAAGGCGGAACTCCTTCCCTGTAGGGTCAGTGGTTACCTCGGTGTTATAATTCATCTTTTTGGCCAGGCTTTGGATATTTTCTGCCGCTACGGTTGAATCGCTGACAACCAGTATCTCCGTCTCCCCGGCTTCAATCGCCTTTTTAATCAAAATCACCGGTTCCGGGCAGGCTAGACCGCGCACATCCAGCTCTTTCATTTTTTTATCTCTCTGGAAATTTCTATTTCTCATTGAGGATTTCTTGTATCGTCTGGTAATCAACTTCCTCAACCTTGGTCATCTGGTCGCCGACGACAATCTTCTCCACTACTTCCATACCCTTAACCACTCGACCGAAGACATCATACTTCCCATCCAGTTGAGGCAATTCAGATAGACAGATGTAGAATTGACTGCCGGCGGAATTGGGTTCTGAGGTTTTTGCCATGCCCAGAAAACCGTAGAGATGTTTCTTGCCGCTATCTTCATCGGGAATAGTATAGCCCGGACCACCGGAGCCATTGCCCAAAGGGTCTCCGCCCTGCACCACAAACCCCGGCTCAACCCGATGGAAGGTGAGTCCGTTGTAGAAACCTTTATCTACTAGCTTGATGAAATTGCCAGCGCTTATGGGAGCAGAATCCATAAATAATTCTATATATATGGTGCCTTTGGTAGTCTCCATACGGACATACTTGCTCGTTTCCTTATCGGAAGCGTAGGCAAAAGCTAAACTCATAAGGATTATGCTGATAACCAGCATAGAGCTTACCGCAATCGTCGTTGACATAATTTTTCTCCTTCGGATAATCAGCCTTGGCAAAAGGGGTCGTCCTTGCCGGGCGACCCCTTTTAATTAGATATGTTTCAATCTTTACTTGGTTTTCTTTGGTCTGGGCTTTGGTTTAGCGGCTGGTTTTCTGGCTGGGGCTTTTTTGCCAACTCCAGGCTTTGCTTTTTCCGCTGTAGCCTTGGCTTTCTCTGCCTCCGGTTTGGGTTCTTCTACTGGAGGGATAATCGGCTCCTGAAATTCCTCGTCGAAGAATTCCAGAAGATTCTCGTCGTCCTTCTTTTTGCGCAAGATAGTATATATCAAAGTTTGACCGACACTATTGGTGGATAGAGAGTAGGAGATGACAAAGACCATTATCAGAGTGAAAGCTAGTCCTACGATGAAGCCGGATATCCAGTAAGCCCAGGACCAGTCAGTGGGGAGGTCCACCCGGTAGAAGAAATCCAGGTTGGCGTATTTGGATTCCAGACCGAGTAGCAGGTTGGGCAAACCCTTAAAGATGCCCTTGCCGGAGGTGCACCAGGCGAGCAGATTACCAAAGCCGTCTACAGTCTGGTTTAACCAGGGGAAGAGGGCTTTGCATTTCAGCATACAGAGCCGCGGTAGATTGGGTAAGAAACCGGCGGCATAGGCAAAAATTTGCTCCACCTTAGTGGTGCTGGAGATGAGCCAAGCGGACCAGTAGTAGGCGTTGAACATTATGCGCACGCCGAGGATGGCGGCCAGCGCGAAAAGCCAGGTGGCGGCAACACGGATTATGTTCAGGATTATCTGGTAGATAATCAACCTCCACGATTGAGAGGACATAGTAGAGAATAGCTCAAAGGAGGTTTCAAAGGTGTCGTTTTTGGTGCAAGCCACAATTGCTGGAGTGAGCAGGAATGAGGAGAGGGTAACCACCACCAGAAATACGAAGAAGAGAGCTACTACAAAGATGGGAATGGTAAGCAGGCTGGTGGTCAGTTCGCCGACATAGGGGATGCACTGCCAGGCGCCGACTATCATACCCCCGATGAAGAGAATGGCGATTAAGACGACCAGGGCGATGGGGGTGAAGATTATTGAGCGCCAGTGCTTGCGAACGAAGGTCCATGCTTCCTTGCGGGAGAAGAAGTCGTTCCCCCTCAATTGCTCTATGGTAACTTTGGAAACTGCGGCGGAAGCGAGGAAGGTGAGGATAGCTATTACCGCTACACCCACATAGAACAGAATATCCGCATACCAGGTCCAGAGAAAGGCACTGGTCTTAAAGGCGGAAGCGAGGGGACAGGGGAAGAAATGCATTGCTCGCCACATATCCAGAAAATTGTTCCCGCTCAGGACTCCGCCAAGATAGACCAGGATATCGTAAATTAATAAGCCATAGAAAAGAGCGGAAAAATGAATCCAGATTTTCTTGGCAGAGAACCCCATCTTGGGGGCTCGGAAGATATCCTTAAAATTGAAATGAAGTGGAACCATCAGTAGCCTCCTTCTTATTTATACAATTTATCAAAAATTCTTTCTTCCAATTCTAATGAATTCATTCTTTTTCTCAGATTAACACCTCACATAGAATATGTCAAGGACAATCTATTTCTTCGCAGTTCTCCCCCCAAATTCTATTTGAATATAACTAATGCAATTCTATATTAAGATATTTTCTAGCATTTTGGCGATTTAATAAAAAGATTTTATCGGAATCAAAAAGTTTGGATTTACCTATTAACCTCGACCTGAAGGAATCAACCAATGGTTGCATTAAAGACCAATCTTTCTCACCGCGAATTAGAAAATTGATGGATATTTTGCAAAAGTTTGGGAAAGATGGACAAAAATGAGATATATCGTCTCTCATTCCCCTGCCACATACTGTTGGTATCCAAGTAATAGCAAGCATAAGAATTGAATCTATCGCTTTTTCGTATAAATATTGGAAAAAATAATTAGCACCACGCTCTTTAATTTGATTTTTGTTTATTATCTCCAATAAGTATAGTACATTTTCTTCTCGATTCCACCAGCAGAAATCCATTTCATTTAATCCTTCGCCACTAAGAGCTTTATAATGCTCAATATCTTTAAACCTAAAATGATAATCATTTCGTAAATTAAGTTCAATTCCAGATTCTTTATATGTTGTTATTCCTGGTTGTGTTCTATTCTTTTTTGGCACCATAAGTCTTTTGTAAGTCCTTTTCGTAAAGGCCTAAATATGTCTTCTGAATAACATTTGGGTCTATTTCTAAATAGTTCTTTGTTGTCTTTATGTCTATGTTTCCATTAGCTGTTTTAGAAAGTGAATGAAACAGTATTTTGTCTGTTCTATCTAAATTGAGGTCAAATTCTTTGAGCAGTACATAACTGTGAGTTGCGATAAATATTTGTACTCCTTCTCTTTGAAGTTCAAGAAGTATCTTTACTACTAGCTCTAATAAAGAAGGATTTAGGTTTGTTTCTGGCTCATCCCAAAAAAGTGTTGCTCCTTTAAGCAGAGTGCCATTTTGAATTAATAGCCAAATCAAAGCTAATTTACTAATACCTTCAGAAAGTAGCGAAAATTCTAGATCTCCCTGCCTATTCTTCAGGAAAAAATGTTCTCCTATTAAAACGACTTTGCCTTTAATAGCATTTCCAATTATTCTTAATAATTTATTTTGTCTCTCCTTTTTTGGTCCTTTTAAAGCTGGTGTAAAAGAATTAATAACCAAGTCTTTGTATATTTCTTCAATTTCTAGTTCTCGCTTTTCAAATAATGAAATCAAACCTGGTGCATTGGTTAGGATCTCTTTTGTGGGAATATATACGGGTTGCTCAATGTTTTCGCTCCATTTTTTATATGTTTTTGATGATAATGTTAATTTATTCTTTGCCTTAGTTGAGAACTGAAAAGTCAATTTTTTACTAGCTCTACAAATTTCGATTTTTGCAGTTGCTAGACCTTGCTGTCTTCTAACCAAACGTCCTAATTGGCTATTCGAGGGACGAAAATTGTTGATTAGTTTTTCTGCTAATCTGTCTTCTGATGATATAGTATTATTTTTTTGGTCCATAAAAGCAGTAGATAATACAGAATATATTAGCTTTAATATATGCGTTTTCCCGGTGCCATTCTCACCTATGAAAATATTAGTCCCGGGGGTGAATTTTATCTCAGCATTATCAAAAGCGGTGAATTTACTTAACACCAATTTCTGAATATAATCATTTCCCATTTTTACATCCAAGGTTTTTGGTCATTTTATGTCAAGGATAATCTATTTCTTGGGTATCTTCTGGTAATCTTCTATGAATAACTGGATGCCCTTGTCGGTCAGGGGATGTTCGGTCAACTGCTTGACCACATTCGGCGGGATGGTGGCGATGTCCGCGCCCATTAGCGCCGCCTCCAGAACATGCAAGGGATTGCGAATACTGGCTACAATCACTTCTGTGTCAATGGCATAATTGGTGTATATTGTAATAATCTGATTGACCAGGTCCATTCCGTAATGGCTGATATCGTCCAGGCGACCGACGAAGGGGCTGACATAGTTAGCGCCGGCTTTAGCCGAGAGCAGGGCTTGTGCCGGGGAGAAGATGAGGGTTACATTGGTGGGAATGCCCTCGGCGGAAAGACGATGCACTACTTTCAGCCCGTCTCTACTAATAGGGATTTTCATCACGAAATTATCGGCGAGTTTGGCGAATCCCTTTGCCTCTGCCACCATATTGTCCACGCCCTCGGAGATGAGCTCAATATTGACCGGGCGACCCTCCACCAGTTTAGCTATCTCCAGCATTACCTCCATAAACGGGCGATTCTCCTTAGCCACCAGGGTGGGATTGGTGGTAACGCCGTCCAGCACACCCAATTCCAGCATGTCTTTGATGGCTGGGGGATTAGCAGTGTCAATGAATAACTTCAACTCTATCCTCCTGACGGATGACCACTTTCTGAATAAATAATGTGGCTAAATTTTAGCACACAAATCCCAAAAATTAAAGGCTAAACTTTAGTGGCAGACCCGAGCCGACCGAAGGTCTGAGCCGGTCATAGAGGTCCAGCGGTTCCTCCGGTGGATAGAAGACTCTCATCAGAAATAATCCTTGAGGTGGCGCCGTGGGTCCCGCCAGTTGATTATCACCGCCGGCAAAAATCTCCCCGATGCTTTCCGGGCTGGTGGCAGCGCTACCTACCTCTAATAGGGTGCCCACAATCATCCGCACCATTTTGTGCAAAAAACTTGGCGCCAGGGCGTCTATCTCCCAGCCGTCGTCGTGAAAATTCAGGTCTAATGCCCACAGGGTTTTTTCGGTGGGACCTTGGTGTTCCGCGCTGCAAAAACTGGCGAAGTCGTGCCGACCGAGGAATTGCTGTGTCGCTTTCCGGACATTATCTTGAGCTATTGTATGCGGATAGGGAAAAGAGTATCTTCTCTCAAAGACGGTCGGTGAATAGCGAACGAAGTAGCGATACCAACGGCCGCAGGCGTCCCGGCGGGGGTCAAAATCAGCGGAGACCTCCTCCACGCGGGCAATGCGGACATCTCCCGGAAGCAGGCTATTGACCGCCCGGAAAAGCTCCTCGCTGGCCATTCGGGTGACGGCGCTTACAGAAGCCACCTGCCCCAGAGCATGAACACCGGAATCAGTTCTTCCGCTGCCATCCAGCTTCACTTTGGTTTTGAAAATTCGCTCCAATACCCCTTTGAGTATAGTTTGCACGCTTCTTCCCGAGGGTTGGGTCTGCCAACCGACGAAGTCAGTGCCATCGTATTCAATGGTCAGCTTAAAGCGCCGTTCTTTTTGAGGGGTGGACATATATAATGGTATTATCGGGGGAAATACCAGTCCGGGTCAATTGGTCCCAGGAAATCATTATCTATGCTCAGATGGGTAAGAAAGGCTTGGTGGTATTCGGCGAGTGTGCCGTCGGGAAGATAGTCGTTGGCGATGCGCAAAAGACGGTTGAAGTTCTCGTAATGATTGCTAACTCGCAGGGAGGCGTAGTCCGGCGCCTCCAGTGTGGTGACCAGATAGGACCAGTCGGAGGCTTCCAGAAGCATCAGTTCCTGGGCGCAGAGGGTGAGGATGGTCTTCATCTGCTGGTCCCGGTTCTTCCGGGTAAGGGAGACCAACTTGGTCATCTTTTCCTCCGCCTGGTAGATTAGCTCCCAAATCCACCGGGTGCGCTCGTTCATCCAGGTCCAATCTCCTCCCCCTTCGCCCCAGGAGCCACTGGGGAAAAGGAAACCCTTTTGGGGTGGGAATTGGTCGCAAAAATCACCCAATCGGGTGGGGGCAATTACTTGGTCTCGGGAAGCCAAACATTGGACATTTGCCAACCATTCTACCCCCTCGCGCCACCAATGGCCGAAAAGCTCAGTGTCAAAGGGAGCGACTATGAGCGCCGGTCTTCCTATGCGTTCGCTATATTCATCAGCAATTCGCTGGCAGAGGGAGACGAAGTGGGTAGCGTGTTCCATCGCCTTACCCGAGGCGCGGTTCATATTATACGGCTCTTTGTGCACCATATCTAAATTTATGTCCGTAATCCGCCAGTAGCGGTTTCCGCCGGGGAAATGTTTTTTGCCGAAATCCATATACCAGCCATCCCGCGGGTAGTTGAAATTCCCACTCCATACCTGTAAGCCGGTAATCATATCGCGAACCAGAGCGGTTACCCGGGGAGGATTATCCTGACGGGTGTTTGCCATCCAGTAGGGCTCAAAGGGTGAGTCCCGGTCGGTCAGCTCCCGCTCAAAGGCGGAATCCAGCCCGGAGTCGCCGGAGCCCAGAATTTGCTTAAGAGCCTGGAATTTCTCGCGGAAGGTTCCGATGGCTTCCTGTCCGGTGAGCAGGTGCGTGTCCAGGACGCAGTATTGCAGGTTGGAATCGGCAAGAAACTTCTCAATGCCGGGTCTTTCGGCAAACCCCTGATTGCTTAGGGGATTTATCCATTTATTTCCGGGACGATAGGCGCATTCCGGAAGCCAGATGCCCCGGGGCTTCATTCCGAAGAATTTTTGAAAACATGCAACGCCGGATTTTATTTGGGCGTCAATTGCCTGGTCGGTGGAGAGCAGAGGAAGATAGGCGTGAGTGGCGGAGGAGGTGAGCAGTTCCAGGTGGCCGCTCTGCGCCAGACTCTGCAGCCAGGGTAGCACTCGGTATTGGAATTTACCGCTGAAAGTCTCAAAGACTTGCTCGTAGAAACTGCGCCACCAGGTGGCGGCGTTAGCCAGCTCGGTCTGTCCGGTATTTCCGAAGTAGCGTTCGTCATTTGCCGAGGCGTCTATCTTACGATGGAGATAGGATTGGAAGTTGGGAGAAAAGGCTGGGCTGGCTAGCTGTTCGGCCAAGACCGGGGTTATGTCCATAGTGAGCCGGAAGTTTATCCCCTTATCCCGCATGTTCAGAAATGTGTCTATGAGGGGGACATAGCATTCCGCGGTGGCTTCGTAGAGCCAGTCCTCACCGTGTGGCCAGCTCCCCTGACCGAGAACATAGGGTATATGAGTATGTAATACAAAAGCGATGTAGCCCTTAGGCAAAGTGGAATCCTCCTAATCCTGGATTTCTGAATTCAGCTTCTGTATGATGGATAGCAGTTGTTTGATATCGTCAATGATAAAATCTGCCTCTTCCAACTGATTCTTGAATGGGTCACCGTAACGGGCGAAGATAGTGTGCAAGCCCAGACGCTTGGCTCCTACAATATCTCGCTCTATCCAATCTCCGACCATAATAGTTTCGCCGGGAGGGACGGCAAGTTTCTCCAGGGCTAAAAGGAAAGGAGCGGGATGGGGCTTAAGGTGCAGGGTATCCTCGTGGGTGACCACAGCGTCAAAAAAATGATGCAACTGCAAGTAACATAGACGTAACCAGGCTTGCAGGCGGGGGGCGTCGCTAATTACACCCAGGCGTAAGCCCTCTTTAAGCAGCGCTACCAGAGTCTCTCTGATGTGGGGATATAGAACCAGGCTTCCCTCTCTTGCCCGGCGATAACCGACGATGCCGGCAGCGAGAATCTTGTAATCAATCTCGCCTAATTCTTCCAAGAGAAATGTGTCAAAGACCTGCTGATATTCTATACCCCGGCTCTCGTAGACATCTTTGACTTTCTGCACCGCCACCTCCGGGGTCATATCCAACCCGGCGTCAATCATCGCCTCCACGGCGGCGCAGATGGAGTGGTATTTTACTCCCACGAAATCGGTCAGGGTGTTATCCAGGTCAAAGATTACTGCTTTAATCATAATAACTCCTTGATTTTCTCAAGATAACCGTTGAGAAATCTTGCCATTTGAGGGGCACTCTCCCGGGCAATCTTAAGCACCTCTTCATCCGAAAGATAGGTTTTACCGACCAAATTGGATATAACCGAAATGGCGAGAATGCGAGCTCCCTCCTGTCGGGCGGCTTGCGTCTCCGGAACGGTGGACATACCCACGGCATCTACTCCCAAAAGACGCAGGAAGTTAATCTCCGTCGCTGTTTCAAAAGCCGGTCCAGAGACGGCGGCATATACCCCTTCAAAAGACGGTATGGCTAATTCTTTGGCTACTTTCAATGCCACCTCCCGTAAGTTCAGGTCGTAGGCACCGACCATAGAGGGAAACTGACGAACGTGGTCTTGATATATCCTGCCCCGCAAAGGGGAGACTCCCATCAAATTGATATAATCCTTGAGAAACATAAAATAGCCCACTTTATTGGTTGAGGAGACCAACCCCGCCGCGTTGGTAAAAATAAGTGTCTTTGCTCCTAGCCGCACCATAGTTCGCACGGGGTGGGTTATCTCGTCCATAGTGAAACCCTCGTAATAATGAAGCCGACCGTTGGTAGCTAGGATAGGGATGCCGTATAGTTTGAGGAAATAGAGTTTGAGATTTCGGTTGGGCATTTTGGAGGATTGAAAATGGGGAATTTGGTCAAAGGGGAATTGGATAGTCTGGGGAAAGCTTTCCAGCCAATATTCCAGGTTTTGGCGAAGAATAATGCCCAGTTTTGGTTTTTCGGGTAGCTTTTCATTTATCCAGAGCACTGAATCGTTGACTAGAACCATAATTTTGGGGGTTGATTTTGATTTGAAAGACTGCTAAAGTAATGTTTAGTAAATATTGTTTAAGCCGGTGATTAACAAATTTTCTTATAATTTCGGACTCTAAAGGGAGAACAGTTCAGCGAATTATGACCAGTGAGATTCTTGATGGCATAAAAAAGGATACGGTCTGTGTCTGGGGCGACATCTGCCTGGACGAATACATCTATGGTGAAGTGAGGGCAATTACCCAAGAGGCTCCAGTGCCGGCTCTTCACCAGAGCAGGCGGGACATAGTCCCGGGACAATGTGGAAATGTCGCCTACAATTTATCCGCTCTGGGCGCCAGGGTGAAGCTTTTCTCCTGTTGGGGAAAAGACGGCAGCGGAGACCAATTGTCGCAGATTCTCACTGCCGCTGAGGTGGACATCTCCAACAGTATAATTTCCCCGGACCTGTGCACAACCTATAGGGCAAAGCTGGTGCATTGTTCTGCGCAAAAAGGGTATCATCATCTCTATCATATTTATCGGGAGATGCTTTGCCCGGTGGAGATAGCCAAAGAGCTTCTAAAAAATTTTACCCTTCACTGCCCAGATTGTCAAGTCTTAGTTCTCTCCGATTATTCATTAGGAGTTCTCGCGGAAGAATTGATTTCTGATATCATCACCCAGGCTCAGGCTTTTAGTATCCCGGTAATTGTCAATACCCGCCGTTCTATTAAATCCTTCCGTCATGTAAGCGGAATAATCTGCAACCTGGAGGAAGTCAACAGAGCTTTAGGCTATTCTCAGTCAAATGCGAGAACAGACCTAGAGAAGATTGCCGGTGGTGTGCGTCGCTTGCTTGACCAAAACGATTGGAGGTGGGTGTTGCTTACTTTAGGCAGGGGTGGTATGCTTTTGGTCACTGATGCAAGCAACACTTCAGAGAAGGAAGGTCTACACCTTCCGCCAGTAGCTGCCGAGGTGGTGGACGTCACCGGAGCCGGGGATACTGTAGTAGCGGCGATGGCACTGGCAGAAGCATCCGGTCTATCTCCGGAAAAAGGCATGGTCATTGCCAACCTGTCTGCCGGAGTGGTGGTGGGTAAACCGGGGACTTCTACTGCCAGTTGCGATGAAATAAAAAGGCTTTCTGAATTTGTAGGGCATCAACTTTAAACTGATAGTCGAACAAAGTTATAACAGAGGGGGTTGAGAGTAATGGTCAATAAGGTTGCGGAATTGCGCAAGAAACAGCACATGACCCAGTCTGAGCTGGCGGAAATGCTTAACATCTCCAAGGGCTATCTGAGCCAATTGGAGATTGGGGTGCGCAGTCCTTCACTCAAATTGTTAAAACAGCTCTCCAAAATATTTTCAGTGCCTTTGGATTACCTGGTCTTTGACCGGGCTTCTTTGGATGCCCAGGAGATACCGGAGTCTATTATGGTCTTTTTCCGTTCGGAAAATCTTTCGGAGAAAGACCTGGAAGAGCTTACCAGCCTTTTTGGATGGTGGAAGCAGCAGAGGGAGAAGCGGAAATAAAACCGGCTGGTCCTGGTTATCATAATTGATTATACTCCAAAACTTAATCCATTTATACAGTCGTTATTAGTAAAGCCCAGGAGATAGCAATGCGACCGGAGGACTATGCCCGTAGCCTTTATCACCTATTGGATATGAGCAGACCACCCATTAGTTTGGATTTATTCTGGAATAAATTTGATATTGTGGTCAAGAGGATTGACCTGGAGCTGGTTTCCGGAATAATAATTAAAGACCAAAAATTGTCGCTAATCGCCGTGAATAAAAATATGGGATTGCCGCGAATTCGTTTCACTCTGGCTCACGAGCTGGGGCATTTTATACTGCCTCATAATCGTTCGGTCTTTTCCTGTAATGAGAGTCAAGTGGACCGTTGGGAGCAGGAGGCAAATCGTTTTGCCGCCGAACTGCTTATGCCTCAGCCATTGATAAAAAGACTTTGGTGGCAGTATAAGGACAATCCCGAGCACCGTTTAGAGATAGTTGCCGAAAAACTTCAGGTCTCTCAACAAGCTCTAGGTATTCGTCTGCGAGGCTTGGGTCTATTTGAGGTTAATTCCTGGAAAAAACCAAACAAATTTTAAAAAGGAAGAAGGTTACAATGAGAATTGGAATTGATGCAACGGCGATAATCACTTACCCTAGTGGAATTTCAGTTTATACTCTTAACCTTATTCGTGCTTTAACTCAGATTGATAAATATAATAATTATATATTGTTTTACACCATTGGGATGCATTCTCGGGCGCGACCGGTCTTTTTCCCTCAAAGTAATTTCAAGTCATCCGCAAAGTTCTTGCCCGAGCGGTTTAAGCGAGCAATAATGAAATTCACTCCGTTGAGCTTTTCCCATCTAATAGGTAATATAGACCTGTTTCACTCTATTGACTATAAGGCGGTTAAGCTGACTCGTGGTGAGAGATGGATAGCAACGATTCACGATTTGATCTTTATTCTTTTCCCAGAAAATATTACTAAATGTTATTTGAAAACAATAATGGATTATGCGGAGAACTACTTACCCCGGGCTGATTACATAATCACTGATTCGGAATGTTCCAAAAGGGATATTATTAATATCTTGAATTGGCCCGAGGACCGGATATCGGTTGTCTACGGCGCAGTTAATTTTCGTATCCAGCCAGGTGCTAGACAAAAAGCACAAGAGATTTTAGGGTTTAATCAGCCTTATATTTTAACGGTAAGCACTTTTGAGCCTCGCAAGAATTACTCAAGACTATTTCGTGCTTTTGACCGGTTAAAGGCTATATATAAACAGCCAATAAAGTTGGTGGCTGCTGGCACCTTGGGGTGGCTTTATGACGATATTTTCAATACCCACAGGAAATGTAGATTCAGCGACGATATTGTCATTCTTACAAATGTAAGTAATGCGCAATTAGGCATCCTTTACTCCGGCGCAGAATTCTTTGTCTATCCTTCAATATATGAGGGATTTGGATTGCCTATATTGGAGGCACAGTATATGGGCAAAGCGGTATTAGCTGGAAATAATTCCAGCATTCCAGAGGTGGTCGGTGATTCCGCCCTTTTAGTAAATGTAAAAGACGAGGAGGAACTGGTCAGAGGGATGTTGACTTTACTAGAAGACCCAGATTTGCGAACTAAGTTAGTTCAAAAAGGATATTCTAATCTTAGGCGCTTTAGTTGGGAAAAGACTGCGCAAGAGACACTCTCCGTATATGAGCGGGTTTTTCATCAGCTGGGCAAAAAATGAAAGAATCTGACCAAGAGAAGTTTTTCTGGTTGGCAGATTGTGCCTTTAGATTTTCATTTGCAAAGCAAGATAACTTGAGGTGAATATTACTATCACTTGTGGAAGGTAGTAGCCTATTTTTCATTATCCTTAGTGCTTTCAGATCCTCCCGCGTTTTAGAGAAATTGCTAGTGATTCTGAATGTTATTTTCTCCCAGGAGACTATCAGCGATTAGCAGGTATACAGGTATAATTGAATCCCTTTTGAAGGACCCCACTAAAAGAATGAAACTAGGGAAATCAGCCTATGCCTGGGTAGAATACTCCTATGGTTGGGATAATATAAGGGTAAGGACTAAGGAAGAAATTATTGATTGGTGGCGGCGAATTCACAGTAGTGGAAAGACTATGAAGGCGAGATTAATTACACTCAAAGGTAAAAGTGAAAACAAATATTACAGATTGTATTCATAAGCCATTGAATGGCTGGAAGGTAATCTCTATAAATTTAAACTTGGACAATCCAGTAACCGGGGGAGAGATATATAATTATCAAGTGGTTCGTAGCCTCGTTGACAGTGGTGCTCAGTTAAAAACCATAAATTTCCCTATCCCCAGGGGGGCTAGTCTGATGAAGTGGTGTTGTTTTGCATTGCCCTGGGGATGGCTCCTTGATTTGCTCTCTCTGTTCACCAAAAGTATTGTAATTACAGACGGTTGCTTTGCACCATTATTGTTCTTACAATTCATCCTGTTGCGGATTTTCTCACCGGTAAGATTAATCGTGCTCAATCACCACTCCAGTGCAAGCAGCAGAAAAAATCCTTTTATTAAATTTGGCTTTTGGATATCGGAAAGATTGTTGCTCAGATGTGGACATATTATATTCTTAAGCAGCAGGAGGACATTTGAAGAGTTGGGGATGAAAAGTATTAATTGGAAAGTATATTATGTCCCCCCAGCGATCTCTATTAAACCCAGGTATGTTGACCGAAGGAAGAGAAAAAGGGATTATATTAAATTGCTGTTTGTAGGCTATCTATTTAAAAGAAAAGGACTGCATTTACTTATTGATAGTCTAGCATATTGTAAAGATTTTGATTGGCAGCTACAAATTATAGGAGATGGAAGCTATAGTCCAGCTTATTCCGATTACTGTCGCAGAAAAGTGGAAAGCTTGGGGTTCAGTGACCGAATAAAGTTTCTGGGTTTTTTGGAAAGTGAACAGTTAGAGGAAGAATATATTGATGCAGACCTTTTTATCTTGCCCTCAGAACAAGAGGGATATGGGGTGGTTTATGTGGAAGCGTCATCCTTTGCTTTGCCGATAATCACTACTGAAGTTGGATTGATTGGAGACATACTAATCCCTGGGGATAGCGTTTATACTGTGCCCTTTGATGATGTGAATGCTTTAGCAGATGCTATCCGAAAATTAGCTAAGGATAAGGCGCTGAGAATAAGGCTGGGAGAGAACGCTTATTACCGCGTAGATTATACCTATAGGATTGAAGCGATGTATCAGCGGGCAAGCGCTATTTTGCTTAAAGCGTTATTAAAATATAAGAAGCGGTTAGATTAATTAACTACAAAAATGAAAGAGACTTCAAGAAAACATATAGATAGTGGCAAAAGCTCTTTTCCGCTGGCTGGGTGGAAGATAATCTTCATCAATGCCTTTGTAGAGAAACCGGTGACCGGAGGAGAGATATATAACTATATAGCATATAGGAGTATGCTTGATAATGGTGCTTCAGTTCGCTTATTGGACCTCCCTTTGAAAAAAGGTAAGGGAATAATAAATATAAGAAACCTGGTTAAACCCGTTTTGTGGCTAGGCAACATGCTTTCTTTAGATAATAGGTATGTTATAGCTGTAGATAATTTCTATGCGCCTTTAATAGCTATCCCCATATTGCTTTTACGAATCTTCACTTCAACCAGAATTATTGTCTTTAATCACACCGTGCGAACTCGGATGAATCCCTTAAAGATGGGTTTAGCTCTCTTTTTTGAGAAGCTTGTCCTGCGATTTAGTAACCTAGTCTTGGTCAATAGTAATCTGACTTACAAATTAATGGGAATGTCGAAAATCCATAGCAAAGTATATCATCTCTCCCCACCTATCACTGTAAAGCCGCATTTTGTTGACCGTAGAAAAAGAAGGAGTGGCTTTGTCTCCCTTCTGTATGTAGGTTCTATCGTAAAGAATAAAGGTTTACACACAATAATTGAAAGTCTTGCGCTATGTAATGATTTTTGCTGGCAGTTGCGTGTCGCCGGTGACCCATCCTATAAACCTCAATACTATCGGATGTGCCGACAGCTAGTTGAAAAAAACCGCCTGAACAATAAGGTTGTATTTCTAGGATATCTGGATAATAAACAGATAGAGCAGGAGTTCATTGACGCAGATATCTTTCTTTTGCCATCAAGAGTGGAAAGCTACGGTATGGTCTATATGGAGGCGGCGGCTAAGTGTTTGCCTATTATTAGTACATATACCGGTGTAGTAGCAGAATATTTCACTCCCGATGAAAATGTCTGCATTGTCCCTTATAACGATATCCATGCGTTAGCGAAGTCTATATCTAAGCTCGCTAAAAACCAGGAGTTGAGATGTAAGCTGGGGGAGAATGCCTATCGGCAAATTGATTTATCTTACGGTATAGAGCAGATGTATAATCGAGCGACAGATATTTTGTGTGACATTATACCTAGAGGTAAGAGAAAGATAACGCATCAAAAACTGAAGTAGATACAAAGAAGCGCCAAATAAACGATAGATAAGAAAAAAGTTTTTCAGTTTGCTGGCTTTCGGGTAGCAGCATTGGACTGCTATCTGTCCCGGCCGGTCACCGGTGGGGAGATATAAAATTTCTAAGTAATTCACAGCCTTATAGATAATAGCGCTTCAATACGCATTGTCTATCTCCCTATAAGAAAATGAAAGCATCCACTCAGTCTGCGAAGTCTTCTGGTCCATCCAATTAAAAATGCGTCTAAACTGAATTAACTTGCCACGGTAAGGAGGGAGGGGGGGCTTCCCGGAGCTCCCCTGGTTCATTTTCAGAAAGAAGAGTCTTTTTTTACTGAATATCACCATGCCCATCCTCTAAAATTCCTTTCTGCGGTTGCAAGTGATGGGAGTAAATCGTATAATAGCTGGCTATAAAAGCAATGCCCAAAAACAATCAACACATCATTATTCGCGGCGCCCGGGTTCACAACCTGAAAAACATTACCGTTCGTATCCCCCGCAATCGTCTGGTGGTGCTCACCGGGCTCTCCGGCTCCGGGAAGTCCAGCCTGGCCTTTGACACTCTCTACGCCGAGGGTCAACGTCGTTATGTGGAATCTCTCTCCGCTTACGCCCGCCAGTTTTTGGGACAAATGGACAAGCCAGACTGCGACTCTATTGAGGGATTATCCCCGGCTATCTCCATTGACCAGAAAGCCGCCAGCCATAACCCTCGCTCCACCGTTGCCACTATCACCGAGATACACGACCACCTTCGTCTGCTCTTTGCCCGTATCGGACACCCCCATTGCTATCAATGTGGCAAACCTATCGCCGCCCAGGCGGTGGAGCAGATGGTGGATGAGATTATGGCTCTACCCCAGGGCACTCGTTTCTATGTCCTCTCCTCTCAAGTGCGGGGGCGCAAGGGCGAACACCAGGCAATCTTTGAGTCCGCCCGGCGGTCTGGCTTCACCCGAGTTATTGTTGACGATATTGAATACAGGTTGGATGAAGAGATACCCTTAAATAAAAATAAACAACATACTATCGATATTGTTATTGACCGGCTGGTGATTAACCAGACTTTAAGCAGTCGACTGAACGAAGCCCTGGAGACCGCTTTTTCCAAATCTGATGATGGATTGGTCAAGGTGCGCATTCTGCCAGACGGGAAAGAAACCAGCCGCGACCTGCTGTTCAGTCAAAAACTGGCTTGTCCCGACTGCGGTATAAGCTACGAGGAACTCTCCCCCAGGATGTTCTCCTTTAACAGCCCCTACGGTCGTTGTTCCACCTGTGACGGCCTGGGGTTTATCAGTGAAGTTGACCCGGAATTGGTGGTAAGCCATCCCCAACTATCCATCAACGAAGGTGCCATAGCTCCTTGGCGAGATACTTCCTCGGAGTGGGTTTCGGCGATATTGCGCGCTCTTTCCAAGAGATATAAGATAGACTTGGATAAGCCCTACTCCCAGCTCAGCTACGAGCAGCAGCGGATTTTACTCTACGGAAGCGGTGACGAAGAGGTAATAGTTGAATTTGGCGACGAGCGTTTTCATCGCAGCCGCCGAATGCGCTTCTCCGGGGTGCTCCCCATCATTGAGCGGGGTTATCACGAGACCTCTTCCGATTCCGCCAGAGAATTTTACTACGGAAGATTTATTGCTCGGAAAGATTGTCCAGATTGTCGGGGGATGCGGCTTAAGCCAGCCATACTTGGTGTCACTATCTCGCGAAAAAATATCGGTGAAGTAACCGCTCTGAGTGTGGAGCGAGCGATGGAATTCCTGGGTTCGCTCAAGCTAAATCCCCACGAACAGATAGTAGCTAAAGAAGTTCTGAAAGAAATCCGCGCTCGCCTGCAGTTTATGATGGATGTGGGGCTTTCCTATCTTACCCTGGACCGAATGGCGCCGTCTCTTGCCGGAGGAGAGGTGCAACGGATTCGCCTGGCTACCCAGATTGGCTCTGGACTGGTGGGAGTTCTATATATTTTAGATGAGCCCACAATTGGATTACATCAACGGGATACCAAGCGACTGCTGGTCACTCTGAAGAAGCTGCGTGATTTGGGTAATACGGTAGTCCTGGTAGAGCACGACCGAGAGACAATAAATCAAGCGGATTGGGTGATTGACCTGGGACCGGGAGCCGGAGTGCACGGTGGGGAGCTGGTCGCCGAAGGGACTCCACTCAAGGTATCAAAGTGCTCGGCTTCGCTCACCGGCAGGTATCTATCGGGAAAAGAATTTATTCCCATCCCGGAAAAACGTCGGGCCGGCGATGGACGTTTTCTGGAGATTGTCGGGGCAAGCGAACATAATCTCAAAAATATTGATGTTCGGTTTCCTCTGGGTGCTTTCATCTGCGTAACTGGAGTATCCGGCTCGGGAAAATCTACCCTGGTTGACGAGATTCTCTATCGCATCCTGGCCAGGGTTATTAACCACTCGCCAGTCCGACCGGGCAGTTATCGCGCTATTTATGGGTTGGATAACATTGATAAGGTCATAGAGGTGGACCAATCACCCATCGGGCGCACCCCTCGCTCCAATCCGGCGACCTACACCGGTGCTTTCACTCACATCCGTAATCTCTTTGCCATGTTGGCTGAATCTAGAGTTAGAGGTTACCAGGCTGGCAGGTTTTCTTTCAATGTGGCTGGGGGAAGATGTGAGGCTTGTCAGGGCGATGGTTATATAAAAGTGGAGATGCACTTCCTCCCCGATGTATATATTACCTGTCAGGTCTGCAAGGGAAAACGATACAACCGCGAGACCCTGGAGGTGCGCTATAAGGGCAAGAACATCGCCGAAGTTCTATCCATGACTATTGAGGAAGCTTCCGTCTTCTTCCAAAACATTCCCGCGGTGAAGAGGGTTCTGGAAACCTTGATTGATGTCGGCCTGGGTTATCTGGAGCTGGGACAGCCCGCCACCACTCTCTCCGGGGGAGAGGCACAGCGTATCAAGCTGGCTAGAGAACTGCACAAACGTCCTACCGGCAAGACTATATATATCCTTGACGAGCCCACCACCGGACTCCATTTTGAGGATGTGCGCAAACTGCTCTCGGTGCTGGCCAGGCTCTGTGAGGGGGGAAACACAGTGATAGTTATAGAGCACAATATGGAAGTCATAAAGACCGCGGATTACATTATTGACCTGGGACGGGAGGGGGGAGACGCGGGTGGATATATAGTTGCCACCGGCTCACCGGAGGAAGTGGCTAAGGTTGGGAGCTCATACACCGGAAAATTCTTGAGAGAGGTATTGGCTCTCAAATAGAGCAAAACTTAGGGTATTGATTTTCTTTTGGTTTTTTGCTAGATTTAGCAAATTCAGGGGGAGCTAGAAATGATAGATAAGAGAGTTGTTTTTGCGGCACTTTTCATATGTGGTTTAATCTTAATCGCTGGAACTGCATTCGCCTCTAAATATACCATCATAGGGCGTAAGCCTCCTAAGCAGGAGAAGGTAGAGGAGACTCAAATCCCTCCACCGGTTACCGAAGAGAAAAAGCTGGGTGAGATTCATGTAGTAGTATCCGGCGAATGTCTTTTTACCATCGCATCGTATCGCGAGTATTACGGTGACCCTTACAAGTGGCCACTGATATACGAGGCGAATAAAGACAAAATATCCAATCCCAACTGGATTTACCCGGGACAAGAGCTGTATATCCCACCGGAATAGATTCAATTTTGTGATAACAACCCCCCACTTTTATTGGGGGGTTGTTTTTAAGTTCGTAGTCCTGGGCTAGTCTTTGGCAGATACTTATGTTTTGGTAAAATAATATTGGTTGTCAAGTTGCTTTTTTGCAACTTTCGTGGTATATTTTACCTGGATGAAAGATTAGAGGAGTCCATAAATGAGCAGAATATACTTATTATTATCCATGATTCTGGTGGCTACTCTCTTTTTGGCAAATATAGCATATGCCGGGAAATTTGCCATAATTGGTCGCATTCCCCCCAAAGAGGAGATAATCGCCGAAAAAACGACCCCTCCAACGGAGCAGAAGAAGCTGGGGACGACGCACATAGTGGTGAAAGGTGAATGCCTATTCTACATCGCCGCCTACCGGGAATACTACGGCGACCCCTTTAAGTGGCCACTTATTTACGCGGCTAATAAAGATAAGATAGCCAATCCTCATTGGATATACCCCGGTCAGGAGCTATATATTCCCCCAGAGTAAAAAATTTAGCCGGCAAAATGAAACCCCACCTGAATTTCCAGGTGGGGTTATTAAGTAGTAAGAAGCTTATTTAGTGGTTTTGCCGCAATTCGGACAGAATTTAGCTCCGGCGGGGATTTCCTTTTTGCAGGAGGGGCATTTTTTCGTTGCCATTAGTGCAGCACCGCATTCCCCACAGAATTTAGCCAGTGGGACTGTCTTGCCGCAAGCCGGACAGGTTACCGTCTGCTGTTTCACTTGGGGTTTAAGCTCCTGACCGCAAGATGGGCAGAAACGGGAGTTAGCCGGTATAGTAGTATTGCAGTTGGGACAAGCCATAGTCTGAGTGCTACCCATCATCTGCATCTGCTGAGCCATAGTCATCCCGGCACCGATGCCCATACCCAAGCCCATACCCTCACCCATAGTTCCTTCCTTGCCAGCCGCTTCTTCAATGGCTTTAGCGGTTTTGTATTGCATATACTTATTCATATCGCCAACTGCGCCCATACCCGCCCGTTCGTCTATTGCTTTTTCCACTTCCGGTGGGGGAGTGATGGCGTTGACGAAAAAGTCTCTGACTTCTAAACCGTATTTAGCCAGGTCATCTACCACTCTACCCTTCATAGCCACGCCCAACTCGTCGTAGATACTAACCAGGTCAAAGATGGACTTCATATTTTCGCCGAGTATATCGGTGAAACGGCTGAGGATGACTCCCCGTATATAGTCAGTTATGTCATTGGTGGTAAAGAGTCCCTGGGTGCCGACAATTTTGTTGACGAATAAACGGGAATCGGAGACCACCATTGAGTATGTGCCGTAGGCGCGCAGCCGCACCATACCTAGTTCGGCGTCGCGGAAAGGAACCGGTTCTGCCGTGCCCCATTTGAAGTTGCGGAAGGTCTTTCTATTCACGAAATAGACCTCAGCCTTGAAGGGACTCTCTCCGCCGGAGAGGAGGGTGGAAATAACCGATTTAAGCAGAGGGAAATTGGCGGTGGTCAATGTATGTCGGCCGGGACCGAAGACATCGTAGGCTTTACCGTCGCGGTAGAAGACCGCATCCTGGTTTTCCCGGACGGTGAGCTGAGCGCCGACCTTAATCTCGTCATTGGGGAAACGGGCTACCATCTCGTCGCCCATCTCCTCCCGCCACTCTATTACTTCAATTAGTGCCAATGTGCACCTCCATTTTTGCTTAGGGTTGGAGAAGTATCTCTTCTCGTTGGTTGAACTCACCATCCAGGCCGGTAATTTTATCGCTCAACGCCTCTAGTGCCTGAGTCAGAGCTTCCTTATCTCCACTCACCGCCCCGGAAGCCTTCTTGACGGATTCGTCCAGATTTAGCACCTCCTGGAGCATTTTGGCGTCAAAATCATAAATTTTATCAAGGCGGTCGGTATCCACTCGCACCGGGTCAAAAAAGCCAGAAAAGCCGTAATCGGCGAAACGAATGCGGTCTTCGGTCTTCTCCGACTTAGCAATAACCCGGTCAACCGGGAAGACCTCCTCCAATCTTCCTGTGGAGGTGAGTTTGTCCACAATCTTGACTATCTCTCGGCGGTAACCAGCCATTTTATCGGCGATATACACCCGGAGCATCTTATCCGCCTCTCGGCGAGTCTCTCGTTCGGTATATCCACCATAACCGGGTATGTGTTCTACACACCAATCGTGGAATTTGCGCCGGTCGCTACCTACTAGGTTTCTTAGATCTTCCAAATTATCACTCCTTTCGGATTAAACCTATGATGATTAGTCAAAGGTCAGTTTATAGCCCAATATATTTACAATCCAATGTTTTGCCAAATCGCCAAGCTCTAATGGTTCAGCCTGTATGAATTGCTCTTCTGAAAATCCTACAGTTGGTAGTTTTTAAGGAAATACTAACATAACCGAGAGGATTTTTAAATAATTTTTATTGGTATCAACTCATCGTTTGGATATGTTGGTTTATTGGAGAGTGAGCTTCACAAAGCTGGTTATAGCAATGAAAATCGTTAATTAAAAGAAAGCAGGCTCTGTGCCTGCTTTCTTCCTACAAATTTTTGCTGGGTTATCTGTACATTAGATAGAGAATAGCGGTCATCGCTCCACTGATACCTGCGGTTATTGCTAAGGCTTTACCACTACCCTTTTCTTTCTGAGTGTACATATAGATAGAAGCTGCGCTGGAGGTAATACAGGTAGTGCTGCTTATCCACAGTAGAGGACGGGCCACCGGACCCATATATTTCTTCTCCTTCAATTTCTTCTCAAACTCCTCTTTATCTATAGGTCGTAGGATGTCGTCCATAAAGGAGCGGTCAAAAGTTATCATCTCAAACTCTGGATTGGTGCGGTTGACTATCAAACCGATAGGTTCGTCCAATCTTCCTTCAATGGTCAAGCCCTCGGTGAAAATGAGCTCTCCTTTCTCGCCACGCTTTATTTGTTCGCCACCTTCACTGGTAGTCGTCTCGGTAGTTGTCGTGGTGCTATATTCCAGCTGGGCGAATGAAAGACCGACCGACCCGAGAAAGGAGACCAGCACTGCTAGGGCTATCTTAGAGAGATATGGTTTCATATTACCACCATCCCCGGATTGCTCTTGGTTGATTAAAATGCAACATACTGGTAAATATTATGACCTATAATCTTGATTTAGTTAAGCTTCAGAAGATGAAAAATCGTTATCTTACAGCTATTAAAGCGGATTTAACTACTCTGGCGGAGTCTCTGTTCCACCTTCTGGAGTCGTCCCTCCACCACCGCTCTCGGTGTCCTCCGGGGTAGTGCCTTCTGTTGTCGTGCCCTCAGTGGTAGTTTCTTCTGTGGTTGTCTCTTCAGTAGTGGTTCCCTCGGTAGTGGTGCTGCCCTCATCAGTTGTGCCTTCAGGGGTTATGCTGCCGGTGGTGGTGCCGCTGCTGGAGGACGTGGACATAGATTTTGGCAGACGGACCTCAGTAACCGATGGCTCATAGCATTCTAGTTTTACCCAATAGCTATCCTGCTTAGTGCTTCTGGCTTCTATGCCGATGACATTGTCCCCGATCTGGAGATAGGGGGTTATGTCGTAGGTCTCCACTGTCTTCCACTTGTTGTCTGAACCAACGGTTTCGCCATTCACGAAAAGGGTGTATTCTTCTTGCGCGGAGATGCGCACCATACGGGTCACAGGGCGAGAGTGGAATGAAACCCTGATGACAAAATAGGCGCTCTCCGAGGGAGTAGAAGCCCATATAAACTGTGCCTGTTCGTCGTTATTAAAGCCCACTAACTTAATCTGGTCTTTATCGGAGATGAGACCGTATCCGGCTTTAGACCATGAATTGACATCGGCACTAGCTGTGTTCCAACCAGGGGTGGTAACACCAGTGGAGACTTTCCAACCAGCATCTGGATGGGAAGGTATCACCATTCCAGTCCAATCCTCGCTGGTAGCATAAAGCTCTGGATAATAGTTTATCAATCGAGTCAGAGCATACTCCGTCCATTCGTCCTTAACACCAGTCATCTTACTTTGGTCGTAGCATTCGGTAAAGTATTCCTTAGCCTTGTCGTAATAGGGCTGGGCTTGCTTTTGTAGCTCATCTCTATATTGGGCTACATATTGCTCGTTTCCGGCTATCTCTTCGGGAATTTCTGAGTAGACGAAGGCGTCGCCAAAGTTTTCGTTTATCTGGCCCAGTCGGCAGATGGAGACCGATTTAAATTCGGGGACATCGTAATCTAAGAGCAATTGATAAAGCGTCTGGCAAGCTTGAAAGAGCTGGTTCTTCTTCTCAAAGTTGGCTTTCAAGACTTCTATGGGCATTGTTAGCTGGATGGGCTCAAATTGCTGATAGAAATTTTCCGCTATCTGGAAGTTGGCTTTCGCTGGATAAATTATTGTCTCTGGTTTCAGGTTTTCGTTATAGGTGGAATTATTACGAATCTGCTCGTATAGTTTGACTGTCTCCAGGTATTGCTGGTGAGCTGACTCCCAGTTCTTTTTAATCTGGTCGGCATAGCCTACCTTATACATAGCTTCAACCAATTGGTTGACATCCCGGGGTTTGGATTTCAAGAATAGTTGGAAGGTAGCTTTGACACCATCCCAATCACCGAGAGTCTCGTAGTTATGGGCAGAAGCATACATAGCTTCAAACTGGACATCTTCATTGTTTTTGGAGGGGTCGGAATTGTAAACCAGCTGATATATGTTGATGGCTTCCTTCCACTTATCCAGTTTCTCGTAGGCTTTTGCCGCTTTCATCAGGGTATCCACCCGGTCCGGGGCGTTGGGGAAAAAGTCCAGATAAGCCATATATACTTCGGCGGCTTTATCCCAAGCCCCTATATCCTCGTAGGCTTTGGCTGCACTGTTTAAGCTGGTGAGAGCCAGGTCTTTATCCGGAATATCCGCGTCAAAGTCTTTGGGTTGGCCATTAAGAATTTGACGGGCAACTTCCAGATATTTTTCCGCCTGAGTGGTCTTGGCATTGACTACCACGGGGTCTATCTGTGGTGGTGGGGTCTCTCCGCCCCCTTCAGAACTTGCCACCTCAGCGGAGGTAAGGCTGGGAGCTAAACCTCCGGTAACTTCAGCTATTTCCATCTGAGCGGCGATGGCTTTTCGGTTGGCGTCTTTGGAGTTCTTCTCCAGGTCACTTTTTTTGTTGGAATCGTCAGTGTTGCTAGCCAGATTAGCATAGACTTGGGAAGTTTTCACATACCAGTTCATTGACTCGTTGAACATCTGTTCTGCAGCGGTACTACTTTTCTGGTTCATAAACGATACACCGCGCTGAAAATAGATGAGGGCGATGTTGTCGCAAGCGCGCACATACTCATCTACATTAGTAAATTTATTGGTTATCTCTTGATAGGCGAGAAGAGCTTTATCGTAGTATTCATAATATTGATAGGCTTGGGCTTCGCGCATCAGCACCTTGGGCATCTTTTCGTGCTCGGGATACATCTTCTCAAAGTTGTCGCAGGAGCGAATCAGGTCCTGAGCGGGTTCGTCTATATTGGGAAGCTCGTATCCGTCGCTATCCAAGACCGTGCCCTCTTTAGTGACGGTCTCTTCAGCCCTGGGAATGGTCAGGTCTGTCGTCCCGGAGCTGGGTTTCTTGTTGCCACAGGCGGTGAGTGTTAGGATAAAAAACACCGCTCCTACCAACGCGGTTGATATGAATAATAATCGCTTGAGTTTTTTCATTTTACATTCACCTGGGAATGAGGATATTGTGAATTATTGAAAAGATGCGTAATGAAGTAAATTATTCTTGTGGAGTAGTCTCGCCTTCTCCGGTAGTGCTGCCGTTAGTCGGTGTAGTCTCCGGAGTTGTAGTATCGCTTGGTTTTTGCTCTCCTCCAGAGTCCTCACTCTCACTGGGATTGGTAATTGATTCCGGAGGCGGAGTTTGTTCGGTGCCCGGTTCAATAGGCTTGGTCTCCGGGGGTTTCTCTTCAGGTGTATAGCCAGTGCCGCCGGATTCTGGTGTTTCGGAGGTGGGAGTGGTCTCCAGTTTGCGAAGGGGTTTCTTCTCTTCGGTGTAAGTAGCCCCCTTGTAATTTTCAAAGACTTTTGAGTAGCAGACTACGGCGTTATAAGCAGCGTCAGAGCGAGTGAAAGTGATGTCTTTGGCAGCGGTCACGTATCGGGGGTCGGTATATTCCAGGGAGACTCTTTCAAATTCTACGGCAGCGCCTTTGTAATCCTCTAATTCATAAAGGACTGATGCCAGGTTGAAGTTGTATTTGTAAGCCTTGTCGTTGCCAGGAAATTCGTGCAGATATTGACGATAGCGATAGAGAGCTTTCAGAAAATATTCCGTAGCCAGCTCTTTGTTGTTTTCTTGCTTAGCATTAAGCGCCATCTGATGATTATACTCTGCCACCTCGTGCAGGTTTATCTCCCTCTGCTTTAGAGCATTGGTCTTTAATGTGGCATCGGGAAGATTCTTAAACCATTCACTATCCGGACCGTATTCATCCAATATTCTCTGTCTGGTGCGGTCGGCGTCAGCTAAGTTCTCACTTCTAGTATACGCCTCAACTACCGAGGTTAGAACTTCGGCGGCTTTTTCGTAAGTTGGGTTGTCGGCCAGCAGGGTCTCGTATACATCAATGGCTTCTTTGATTTTATCCTGTTTGTAGAGATAGACATCTCCTAGACGGTGCTCGATATTTGCGGCGTAGGTCTTCGGTTTTTCGGAAAAATACTCCTTGGACAACTCCACCGCAGTCTGGGAACTGTTTTTAGCCAGCTCGGTAAAACAAATAGCGGAGAAACGTTGCGCCTCGTCAGCTAGCTCCACTTGTTGGGTGCTGATATTACCCTGCTCCTTTTCTTTGAGAGTAATGTAAAAATCTAGCAGTTGACAGAAGGAGTCAACCGCACTGTAGTATTCCGGGAGATTGTAATCATTGGCTAGGTTGTAATGGCACCAACCGATTTTGTATATTGCCTTGTCATACAGCTTCTCAGTCCCGGGCTTATTTTCCACTTTGACATAATACTTAATAGCGGTTTCAAAGTCATAGACATCAAAGTAGTAATTTCCAATGCGCAGGTAGCACTCGGCAGAGAACTTACTATTAGGTATGTTGGTGACCAAAGTATTAAAAGTATCCGCCGCTTCTTTTCGCTCGTTCATGCTTTCCAGGCATATACCCAATCCGTAATAAGCGGTATCAATGTATTCAAAGTCTTTGTAGAGTAGAACAATCTCCTGATAGGCTTTTATGGTCTTTTCAAAGCTGGGCTTGGGCTCTTCAATATCAAGTGTGGCTATGGGGGAAAATGGAGGCGGAGATTTCATCTTGTTATATTCGTCTTCAGTAACTCCCAGATTCGTCAAAAAGTCTTCGCGTTCTGCCTGAACTTTTTTAGAATACTCCTCAGAAAATTTTAAATACTCCATTTCATTGTCTATTTGCACCTGCTCGGAATGCTCGTAGTAAGCCTCGCCCAAGCGGATGAGTATGTCCGGAGTGTAGGAGCTTTCTGGATATTTGGTGAGAAATTTTTCGTATCCGTCAATAGCATCAGCGCGAAGCTTATCCTGCTCATTAATTATGTCCGTGGCTTTCTTCTCCCGCTCGGCTTGAATATCGGCTATCTTTTTATTGATGCTGTCGACCTTATCTTTATATTTTTCCTCTACTTCTTTCTTCACCTGTTCAATATCCCGCACCGTGTCCGGATTCTTCTTGCCTACACAGCCGGAGTAGAGCAACAGCCCGCATACTAGCAGGCCTGCTAGCATTAACCATCTGCTACTGTTGCTTCTTGCCATCTTTTATCTCCTAAAATTCTTCCTTGTCTTCAATAGGTTACTGGTTTTGGCCTTCGCTACTGGAAGTATTAGAACCACCGCTGCCGGAGGTGTCCTCCTCGCTGGTAGTTGTGCTGCCCCCTTCAGTTGGTGGAGTCTCTGGCGGGGTGGTCTCCTCTGGTTTTTTAACTTCTTCTACCGGTCCGGTCACTGCCTTGCGTTTTTCTGTGGGGAAGTATTCCGTGGGATTATATTGCACATTTCCGGAGGTGTCTCTGGTTATACCGAATTCCTCCGGAGCGGGTAGAGATACAACCCCTTTTTCTCCTTCCACTTGTTCTTTGACGCCCAGGTTATGTTGTTCTTCAACCGCCACTTCTTCGGCGGCTTTTACGGAATAGCCCGTCTTCTCTTTCTCTAGCTCACCAACCTCGGTATCGGTCTCCACGCTCAGTTTTTCTATATCCTTCTCCATTATCTGCTCTTTTTGGAAGGCGATAGTAGCCATGCCGAACTCGGCACCCAACATCAGGTTGCGACCGGTGGTAGAACGACCAGAGAACCACATTTCCAAACCGGCGAGCTGGTCCTGCAAACGGCGAATCTCCTGTATCTCCGATTGGATTTGCTGGTGAATATCGTCCATCTGACGGTCTAAGGCGATTTTATCCAGTGCCAGAAAGCCGGTATATATCTCCTCCACTTTGTCCATCTCTTCAAAGATGTTTTGGTAGACTTCACTGACTCGCGGGTCGCCAGCCAGCTCTAATTCCAGGTTGTAATTTTGCTTAATATCCCGATATTGCTCCATAGCCTGGTCGTATTTTCCCAAACCCAAATTGCAATGAGCCATAGATAACTTTGCTTCCGCAATCAGCTCCCCGGACTTGCCGCGCTGGACGATCTTTTGAAAGTAGTTTATGGCTTTATCGTATTTCTCCTGTTTGATATATACCCAGCCAATTCCTAAAAGGGCGTTGTCGTAGTTTTCCGCATCGTCATTATCCACCCGCTCATATTCCTGCACGGATTCATCATACTTACCCACTTCATAGAATAGACGTGCCAGGGTTACATGAGCCAAGTTCTTCAAAGGTTTTTCTATATTACCTTTAAGACTCATTCCGATAAGGGCTTGCAGCTGATTGATACCTCCGTCGGTGTCGTCCTGTTGTATCTGGCAGAGAGCCATAATATATTGAGCATAACCGTAGCAATCTGAATCAGGTTTGACCTGGGAGAGGACATCATAAGCGTCCTTGAACTCACCGATACTGTAACGACAAATTCCTCCAATATAGTTAGCGGTGTCTATGAATTTTTCTATGTTCAACTCTTCGTTGGCTTCCGGAGAAACGGGGAGTGTGCCGGCGTGATAGCGGTTGATAATCTCCTGATGGTAGAAGATGGCTTCGGTGTATCTTTCTTGTTTGAAACCCAGTTGTTCCATGCGAAATAGTGATTTGGGGTAATATATGGAATCGGGATTGTTTTTGATTATGCGAGTATAAGCGTCGCGGGCATCGGTATAGTCGCCGGAGTTATAGAAGGATTCTCCCATAAAATAACTGGCTTCCACCACCTTGGAGAAACCGGGATACAAGAAGACCAACTCTTTGAATTTCAATCCCGCCTGGTCGTATTTTCTGGATTGATAGTAACCGCAGGCATCCTGGTAGTTCTTCATAGCTAAGGCTTCCAATTCCTCAAACTTACGTTCCTGACGGAGTTCATAGATATATTCTGTGCTTACCTCAGAATCAGAAGAAGTGCTATCCGTCTGCGCCAAAGCAAAGCCCAGTTCACCCAGGAAAAATACCACCAGCGATATGGATATCAATTTGATTTTAAGCATTTTTTGTCCCATTATTGGGGTCTTACTTGATTAGAATGTCCCGTAAACGTTCCAACTCTTGCTCGGATGCTTCCCGACGGTCGCGAGCCTGCTTCAGCCGTTCTAGAGCGCGTTCAATGCGATTCTTCAAGCGCATCAGCCTTTCTTGCTCTGCCCCGGAGAGCAATGGACCTATTAAATATTGCACCGAGAAGTTAAATTTAGGTTGGTCATATTCGTCGTATACCAGAACACCCGGTCGGTTGGGGTCTGAGGCGCTGGGTTTACCCGACCACCATTGTTCTATTTCTCCAATGCCTGCGGTCACTGTAAAATTATAGGGAAGAGCAAAGCGCACTCCGAGATTAAAATCTCGCCCGTCCAATTCGCCAATGATGTCAATTCTTTTATTTACATTCCACTCTATACCTCCAAATATTCCCTGCCAGGGGAAGGAGTGTTTCCAGGCACCAATAAAGGAACCGGATCCTACCCCCAGATGGAGTTTTATGGGAAATCTTATTACCGGCTCCATATCCTTGGAGGCAACAATGAAAAATGAATAGTTGAGATTGTGGTAATAGTTGCTGGCGTTGTCGCCCCAGGAGTTGACTTTGGTGTTCGGAGAGATATTTAACATTCCTATGGAGATAGCCGGTAGGTAGGAGGTTTCGTTGAGAATTTTAGCTTTGACATATCCACTGAAGGTCTTGGGACCGTAATAACGCATCCCCACTTCAATGCGGTTAATTAAGCCGACGGTGAACCAGGTGTCCATCTCCCGAAATTGTTTGCCGGGCACATCCACATTGGAGGGTTGTTTGACGATGAGGTAGGAGGAGACTCCCACATCTATCTGAGTGTTCTCAATAGTATAAGCTACCGGTATATCCAGAAGGCCGCCCTGAGTGTAGAAGCCGGCAAAACTGAGACCGGATAACAGGCAGGAAATGAGCACTAGGGTGGCACTGGAAAGGCAAACTTTTATCAAAACGAAATTCTTCAAGATGTTTCACCACCTTGATAATTTGCTGAACATACTTTTTCTATACTAATTTACCTCATTAGATGGTAAAAGTCAAGTGGTATTTACCCTAATCTAGAGCAATGCCATTGTTCCTGATTAGTTTTACTATTCAAAAAATAAAAACTGCCATTCATCATTGCTTACCCATCCGGACAAAGTGTGCTAAAATAATACCTATGCGGTATTATTCATTCAGGGTTACCGAAGATGAGTCTGGCGAACGGTTGGACTCCTATCTTGCTGAGCTCCTGCCCTTCTCGCGTAGTTTTATCGCCGCCAGCATTAAGCGGGGCAGAGCTTTGCTGGACGGCGCCATGGTCAAACCGGCGCACAGGTTGGATGAGGGTCAGCTGGTGGAGATATATATAGAACCTCCAGTGGAGCCCGTCCTTTCGCCATCACCTATATTATTAGACATCATTTTTGAGGATGAGGATTTAATCGTGGTCAATAAAAAAGCAGGTATCTCCGTTCATCCCGGCGCTGGCGATGAAAAGGATACATTAATTTCCGCAGTGCTTTATCATACCAAAATTCAGACCCAGAGCGGATGGCCCCTGCGCCCCGGCATCGTTCACCGCTTGGATAAAGATACTTCCGGGGTAATGGTCGTCGCTAAAAGTGAGATAGCATATCAGTCGTTGATAGTCCAATTCGGGGAGCGTCAGGTGGCTAAAGAATATCTGGCAATCTGCCAGGGTATTTTGCCCCAAGACCGGGGAATAATTGACCTTCCTATCGGTCGGAACAGACGCCATCGGCAGTTGATGGCGGTCTACCCCGGAGCAAGCAAGCCGGCGATAACCGAATACCAGGTGCAACAATTCTTTCCTCCGGGCGCCACGCTGGTCCTCGCCCGTCCGAAGACCGGACGCACCCATCAAATACGGGTCCACCTCGCTCACATTGGCTATCCTTTATTGGGGGATAAACAATACGGTGGAAGCACCAAGCTCATCGGCAGGCAGGCTCTCCACGCCCAGTATCTTGCCTTCTTGCATCCCCGTTCAAGCCTCAAGGTGGAGTTCCGGGCGCCTTTGCCCGAAGACATAAGTAGCCTGATAAATTTATTGTCGGAGGAAAAATAATATGATATAATCAAATTTTGCATTTTCTGGATTGGAGGTATAAATTAATGGATTATCGTTTCCGCAAAGTGATGGATAAGGACCAGATTAGACTTAGCATAGAGCGCATTTCTGCGGAGATATTAGAGGTTAATCAGGGTGTAAAGGGGTTAGCTCTGGTAGGAATCCGCACCGGTGGTGCCTATCTAGCGCAGAGGCTCGCCGATTTGCTGAAAAAAGAGGGGGGAGCTGAAATCCCCATGGGAATAATAGACATCACCCTGTATAGGGATGACATAAATAACCTGGAGTCTATGCCTCAGGTTCATTCAACTGACTTCAACTTTGATGTTCAAGATAAGGTAATAATTCTGGTAGATGATGTTCTTTACACTGGACGGACGGTGCGAGCGGCTATAGACCAGATAATAGACTTCGGCAGACCAAAGGCTATCAAGTTGGCAGTCCTGATTGACCGCAACCACCGGGAATTACCCATTCAACCTGATTTTGTGGGTAAGAGCCTTCCCTCCAAGCGTAATGAGAGGGTGGAGGTGGAGCTCACCGAGACGGGTAAGGCGGAAGACCGCGTAGTCATCGGTATTCCTCAGGAATAGCTTTTTAGGGTGGATTTAGTTGAAGAAGGGAGATATGTGAGCAATCTCATAAAGACAGGTGTTGTGCCCACTAAATTGGGGGAGGCTAGAATCTATTACACACCCAACAATGAAGTGGTCTATCTATCCTTGGGGAGAGATGATGATTTCCGCGAGTGGGGTAGTCGTAAGCTTGATGAAGTCAAGTTGTTGACTGGTGGTGAAGAGGACCTACCGCTGGTGGAACTGCGAGAATATTTTTCCGGAGACAGAGTTGATTTCCGTAGCCCCCTATTGCTAAAGGGCACGCCTTTCCAGAAGCGGGTCTGGCAGGAGTGCCAGAAGATTCCCTACGGTCAAACCATATCCTATGGTCAGCTCTCCCGGAAAATCTTTGGAAACGCTAACGGAAGCCCCCGGGCGGTCGGTCAAGCTCTGGGTGCCAATCCTATTCCCATCATTGTTCCTTGCCATCGGGTGCTGACCGCCAAAGGTGAGTTGGGGGGGTTCTCTGCGGGACTTGACTGGAAGGAGTATTTATTGGATTTGGAGTCTGCCGGTTACAGGAAATAGGGGAGAAGATAGAAGATGGAGATGGACCGCACTTCGCATAATCTAGTGGGGAGATGTGGGCTCTACTGTGGAGCTTGTATGATTTATAACTGTTCTCACGACCTGGCTTACGGTGAGAAACGTAGTCAACTCGCCGCCAGGTATAATATACCGCCGGAAAAAGTAACCTGCCAGGGCTGTATGGCGCTAACCGGGGAGTGCTGGGGGAACGATTGTAAGATTGTTGCCTGTCTTAGAGGAAAAGACCTGGGTATGTGCATTCAATGTGAAGAGCTTCTCAAGTCCTGTCCCACCTGGCAGAGCATTTGCAAAGATTATGAGGAACAATACGGCGGGCTTTTGTCTGCTATGGAAAGGGTAAAGGCTGGCGGAACTGACGATTGGCTTGCCGAGATGGATGCCAGGATGCGTTGTCCCAATTGCCATGGCACTATATGTTACTTTGAAGAAGTCTGCATTCGTTGCGAAAATCAACTGACCTAGCTGGCAATATTACTCTTGATTTTTCGCAGTTGATTATGGTATTTTCTTAATAGATTAGGATATTTGCCTGGTGAGGGAGCTTGCCGGTATGGTTAAGGTGCGCATAGGTGATGAAGTTTTTGAGCTGGAATTGGATATCATTCGCAAAGCCATTGACCGGGGTATGATTGAAGGTCACGACCTGGTTCGCGCTGCGGAGCTGACCGGCGACCAGTGGGCTTTGGTGGGGGGGACTGAACCATTCCGCTCCTGGTTGATTGGTTCTTCCGACCAGACTATTGAAAGAGCGGACTTGAAGGTTCCGGCAGCCAAAAAAGCGCTGCTAGAAAAGCAAGGTCAGCTACTGGAGGATTTGACCTCCAGAGGGATGGAATTGGTCTGTCCCGCATGTGGGTCGGAGGGTTTGACCATACCCTCGGCGGTATATCCGGGCAAGTTCTACTGCAAGCGCTGTGAGCACTATTATGTCATCTAACCGTTTTTGAGCTATTTATCAATGGGGAGCGCCATGCTCCCTTTCTTATTTTATTTGAATTTTAATTTTATGGTGCTATACTACCGTTAGGCGAAGGAGTACCAAATTGAAGCATAGAAATGCACGAGAGTGCGATATTGACTAATCAGGCCAATGAGGTTTGCATTGTTGGGCTAGGACCTGCAGGCATAGGATGTGCGCTCACATTTTTAAAATCTCCTTTAACAACTCGTGTGGTTTGTTTGGATGCAGGCTCTTACGTAGATAGTAGATCCTGTTCAGTTCTCCAAATGGGTATGTGCAGGAAGGAAAAACCTTGTCAAGTGATAAGTGGTTTTGGTGGTTGTTCGCTGATAGGTGCAGGAAGAATCAGTGCTTTTCCTGCCGGAAGTGGAATTGTAAATATATTGGGCTCTGAAGAGTTATCTAAAAGAGCAATACGAAAGGCGTTCGTTTTTCTTAATAATTACCTGCATTTGCAAAAACCAAAAATAACCCGAAATGATATCAAAAATGCAACTAGGATATTTAAAGAATTAGGCTTTCAATATAAATACTATAATGTTTATCTATATAATCAAGAAGAACTTCGAGAAGCATATGAAAAAATATTTCTTCAACTAACGAATGTGGGTATCAGGCTATTACTAAATACAGAATTAATCAATATTAACCGTGAAGAAAATGGTTTTGAGTTAACGGCAAAGCAAGGAAACCAAATAATAACTATCTTTACGAAATACCTTGTGCTGGGAGTTGGCCGGTTAGGACGAAGTTTGCTTAAATCTCTTAACACGAAATTAAATTTAGGAGGCATGGATAGTCATTTAGATGTAGGAGTGAGAGTGGACTTTCCAGTTGACCTATGGCCAGACGTAAACAAATTCCATAAGGATCTAAAACTTCTATTTAATGATGCGAGAACCTTCTGTGTTTGTAGAGATGGCAAAATCTTGCCTTATCTCATCGAAGAAGTGTTGTTCACAGAAGGTTATTTAAACCCAACACATAAAAGCGGCTTTACAAATTTGGGGATTCTATTAAGATTAAAACCTTCAGTGCAAAATAAGGCAATATATGATGAAATTAAAAAGAGAATGTCCCAAATTAGCAGGGGCAAACTGGTCCGCCAGGTGTTATCTGACTATTTAGGGATTAATGGTAAAAGGTGTAATTCTTATCAATGCTCTGATACTTCTGTGTCTTTCTGGGTGCATGGCGATGTAAACCAATGCTTTCCACAATCCATCTTTAAAGAAATTAGAAAAGCAGTACGTTATTTTGCATCGCGAATATTGCCGAAAGACCGTTGGAATGAGGTAAACGTCTTTGCACCAGAAGTAGATTATGGCGGCTTATGTTTCCCCGTCAACTCTGATTTTTCAATAATTCCCAGGATGTATTTAATGGGTGACTGCACGGGTAGATTCCGTGGGATACTCCAAGCCTTTTGTTCTGGTATTATATGTGCAGAAAGTATTATTGCTGAGAAAAATGACAAAATTCCTTAAGAATAAAAGATATATCTACGATCCGCTATATGGAATAATTTATTTGCCAGACTCTGTTTGGGATATTATTCCTTCTCCTGAGCTGCAACGCCTTCGAGAGGTTCGCCTTTGTAACATAAACTCGTTTTGCGTAATTGGTGGAGCGAATATAAATCGCTATGAACATGCAATTGGAACGTGTTATCTCGCTTATGAGTGTCTTAATTCATGGCCTCTATTGAATCCTATAACGGAAAAAGAACATAAACTGTTTTTGATAGCAGCACTATTACATGACATGCTAAGTGGAGCATTTGGACATTCAATAGAATACGTCGAATCCCTAAGCGGATTTGAACATGAGAGACCTATTAAATATATGTCTGAAGGGAAAGATGCCACTTATAAATATGAATTGGCTACGCTAGAACCGATATTCTTTGGAATGACTGGAGACCTTCTTTCTAAAATAACGGAAGAGGATTTAAAAGAGATAGATAAATTTGTCTCGGGAAAGGGAAGATTCGGGTTTCTAATAAACTCAACCATGGATTTAGATAATATAGACAATGTGTTTAGATTTGCTTACCATATTGGTATAGTAAAATCGGGTAATGCTCCTCTTAAACTCGCCAAATCACTCTATATAGAAAATGGTATATTAATAGTTAGAAATGAAGCTCTCTCTCTTATTGAGGAATGGCACAATGTGCGGAAAAGACTATACTCACTTTTACTCTTAAATCCTGAAGAATTTTCTGCAAAATGCATGCTTACTGAAGCAACAGAAATTGCTAAAAGCAAAGATGAACGAGCTTTTAATTGGTATGATGTTGATTTTGAGATTTTAGAAAAATTATCTAAAATTTCAGCTGAAACGGCAGAAATTATTTCACGTTTAATGAAAGGAGACCTGTATGGTTGTATAGCGATTTTCTCAACTATAAAAACTGATAAATACGAAATTTTTGCCAATCTAAATCGAAGAATAGAGTTAGAAAATACCCTCACTAAACTAATACGTTCGAGTTTTGCCCCAAGATACAAATCTGCGATGATAGCTTTACACTCAATTATTGACATAAACAAAACAGAAAGACAGGTGTGCATTCAAACTGATGATGACAAAGTGGTTCAAATTGGTAAATCTTCTAAGCAACTTCTTATCGGTGTATTCTTTAAAAATAGGGATTTAAGCATGTATAAAATACCTAATGATAATGCCATGCATAAGATACGACAAAAAATTTACACGAGTTTATCTAATATTTTAGAAGATTCAAATCTTAAGGAGATTGAACTATATGCAGAGATTAGAGACCTTAAATAGGAAAACGGCTTTGCTTGTGAATGATCTTCATATAGCAAAAAGGGCATTGAAAAATATAAACTGGAATTTTTATCAAAGAAGCGTTTTCTCTTCGCATGAAGTGCGTCCATTTAATTGTAGAAGACATCATTGGTATCCTGCTACATTTGTTCCAGAAATACCATTCACACTAATAGAGGTTTTAACCTTGCCAGGTGCTGTCGTCTACGATCCTTTTGCCGGCGTAGGGACTACATATTTTCAGGCTCTTTTGCTTAACCGAATACCATTAGCAACAGAAATTTGTAAAGTTACTGTTGAGTATATGTCTTCGATGTTTATTTTGTTTAACCCCAAAATAAATGTCGATGCGCTGAAAGAAAGCATCAAGGGGTTAATTGAAAACTTTGACCCTTATTCGGATTACACTTCAAATTTTGATGGAGAGGTATTGCTTGACAAGTTGAAACCTTGGTATTCCCCAAAAACACTAAATCAGCTTGCATTTCTCTTTAGAAAAGAGGCAAGCTGTGATAATAAGATAATGAAGGCTGCCATGCGAATTTCAATCTCGGCAATTCTAAAAGCCGCAAGTAGCCAGGATAGAGGATGGGGGTGTATAGCAGATAATGTATTGCCAAAACAGGATCAGATAAAAGATAAAAGTGTGTTTAACTTGTTTATGAAACACTTAAATACACTCCTTAAAGATGTATCTGAACATCTAAAATATGTAATGGTTGATTATGGACACCTTTACGAGGAATTATCAAGAAGACGGACAATATTTCATGAAGATGTGAGACAATGCAAAGAGATACCAGACAACTCTGTAGATTTGGTTGTCACGTCTCCGCCTTATCCAAATATGACTGACTATATTACTTCACAACGCTTATCTTGCTATTTTCTGGGATTTTATGTAAATTATAAGAATAGTCCTAAAGATTTAGCTTTAGAGATTGGTGCAAGAAATAGAAGATCTAAGAAGGATTCGATAAAATTTTATTTTGAGGACATGCAAAAAGCTAATGAAGTTATATCCCTAAAGATAAAAAGAGGTGGATATGCATGCTATGTAATGCCTATTTTTAATACTGATAACGAAAAGGACCGGGAGCGAAGCCGCATTGTTCAGAAAATTCTCTCTGCCATGGATGGATATGATCTTATCAAAGAAGAAGAATATGAAAGGATATTGCCAACGACTAGACGGTCTCATAATATAAAGTGGGCTACACTTGAGCGAGAAAAAATTTATTTATTTAGAAAGGTGTGAGTATGGAATTCAAGGCAATCATAATAACTGGAGCAAGTGGAGCAGGAAAATCAACCATTGCCAAAAAGCTTTGTGAAAAATATGAGATATTCAAGATAGTACAAGCTGTTACTACTCGCGAGTCCCGCCAAGATGATGCTTCTGGACAATATCAATATCTCTCAGAAGAAGAATTTAATGCATTAGAAAAACAAAGCAAATTACTAATAAAGGCGGAATATAGGGGCAAGTACTATGGGATTACTTATGATGCGTTACGAGGAGTGATTAATAGCGGTAAAACTCCTTTATTGATTTGTACGCCTGAATCTTCGAAAGCATTAGGAGAGAATTGTAATAATGAAGCTTATCCAATTTTTACGGTTTTTATAGATGGACGTGATGACGTTCTCGATGAACGATTGAGGGAACGAAAAGAAAATAATAATATAAAGGCCCAGCGAGAAGAAGATAGAAAATATGCTAAAGATTGCCTTTACACAATTAAAAATAACGAAAATTTAGATGACATCGTCCAATTAATTTACTATCTGTGGAGCTATAGAAAGATAGGTGGAATGTTGCCTAAAAAATTCATTGAATTAATGATAAAATGTGGAATGCTTTTAGAGAATGCCAGTATAGATGGTATTCAAGGTGCCTCCTATGATTTGACTCTCGGGGATGAGTGTTTCCGAAGGGGTAAAATAAAAACTTTAAGTAACAGGAACCCTTTTATAGAGATGGAGCCGGGTGATTATGTCCTTGTCTCAACCAAGGAGATTGCTAATTTACCAAAAGATGTCTCGGCAAGATTTGACCTCCGTGTGAGATTATTTTTTAAAGGAATAATTTTATCGAATGGTACCCAAGTAGATCCAGGATTTAATGGGGTATTATTTTGTCTTTTGTTTAATACGTCTAATGAGAGGGTAGAAATAAAACGAGGAGAGCATTTGGCAACTATTGAATTTGTTAAATTAATACAACCTACAGTCCCCTATACAGGGCGTTACCAAGGCAGGCGATCCATAAGTGAATATTTACCCGCCATGGTTAAAGAAAGTGCAATAAGTAAACTGATAAGGGATGTAGAAAATCTCAAAAAAGAGAAATTGTGGGTAAAAATTCTTCCAATAACTATATCTATCCTCACAGTTGTATTAACTATTATATTTTGGATTATATTATGGATTAGAAACTAGAAAAGGCATTTAGCATATGGTTGTACTTCTTAGCCTAACACAGTATCAAAAGTTTGTGTTTTACGGCGCTCACCCGCGTTTTGCTTCGTAAAAACTTCTTTTATGCTGAGCACATAGTTGAGAAAGGAGATAGAGATGGTTTTCAAAAAAAGGGAAATATTGCTTTTGGCAATTATTTTACTTTTCAGCTCAATATTAGTCTTCGCAGTGGAGACTAATGCACAGGAGAGCACCAGCGGTCGCACTTCTGAGAAAGAGACTGGAAACACGATTGCCACATCTGAAGAGACTACCACCAGCGAGCAAATAACATCGCCGCTTACCACAGAGAGTATAACCAAATTACTGGACGATAATAAGATAACCTATGCCCGGGCTTCATCCAACGCCTGGCTCTTGCCTTATACCAGCGAAAAAATAAAAAATTTAGAGGTGGCAATTATCCTCAATCCCGATTGGGTGGTCTTCTCCACTGTGGTGCTAACTCTACCGGAAAAGTATGAAAAGTATGAAGCCTATCGCGACTTACTGCAGTATAATTTCCAGGTAAACCAGGGTAAATTCGCCATTGACGCCGGTAAACTCTATTTCCTCATAGAGGTGCCCATTCGCCTGTGTGATTCCCAGGAGGTTTTAGACAATATCAGTGCTAGCGCCGAGGTTGCCGATGGAATATATGCGGATTTGGCCGACAAGTTTGGTATTAAGGAATAAATGCATTGAAGGTTGGAGTATATACCATAAATTTTTATTTTAGATAGGATTCCGCTTGTTTTATGGCGCTATTCCAAAGGTCGCTATAGTATTCATAATTACCCTTTTCATCAGGGTCATCCGGTCGGAAAGGATTATTAGCCAATTGTTCTCGGCAATGGGGTAAAACTATCTCTCGGAAATATTCCGGAAACTCCTTAGATACATCCAGCAAAATGCCGTCGGAAAAATTGGCGATGTGCACAAAATCAGCCTTTAAGAAGGTGTTCATAGGACCCGGCTCGTAGTAACCTAAGATGAGCTCCACGACGCCATCGTTATTAAGGTCGTCTAATTTCAAGCCCTGTTCGTCTCTTATAGTGTAATCTTGCCAGACTCCGGCAATATCTTGATAGATTATGTGATGATTCATAAGACCCAGTGTGCCGCCACAGTGCCAGGAAAAAATGATTTCTGGATAACCGTCTAAATTCAGGTCGCTCACGAAAAGATGATAGAGATAATAATACTGCTCAATGTCGGAATAATATATCTCCTCTCCATTGTGGTCAAAGATGCTCATATAGTCCATAATCTCCCCGGCTCCCAAATGACGCTCTTCACCCAGGACCATCTCACTATAACCGTCTCTATCCAGGTCGGCGAAGGCGGAAAGACCCTTGGACTGAGATGGGATGATACTCATTTGGTTGAGGAAATCGGTGCCATAATATTTGGTGGAGTCAAAGTTACAGGGAGGAGCTTCCTCCTCACAAAAAGCTTTAGCAGTAGCTAACAACAATATCAAGATAAGTGCCGCAATCTCTCGGGACATAGACCAACCTCCGCGCGGTTTGGGATGCTCAAGCGGTTATATTTACCAGTAATTTTGCAGATAATAGCATATATCCAACTCGGTTTTAGGAATTTTCTATGGCAGAAGATTTTTTTAAGCATAACGGTTAATAGTAGAAACATTATAATCCCAGGTAAAGGAAGAGAATATGTCGCTCCAACGAATTTTGTGGTCTCTATGGATAGTCTCTTTTGCGGTTACTCTACCTGCGCAACAAGCATTAGCTAAAAGAACGCAGAAGGAGTTGCCCAAAGACTATAAAGTCATGGCTCACATTCATTTTGGTTTGGATACTGGCTTCTCCTCTGAAGATATGGTCAATAAAACCAACGAGATAGCCCTAAGCATAATTAAATCCTCAGACCAAATAGGCGATTTTGGCTTAGGTATTAATTTCGGTCTGGATGTTTTATATAATTTTAAGGGCCCCTTCTGGTTGGGTGGGGGATTAAACATCAACACCGCCAGCACCCATCAATATTTTAAATACTATGATAGCAGTGATAATTTCTACAATGAGTATTACAGCGTAAGCTTGACCACCGGAACAGTGGACGGTCTGGCTATGTTTTGCTTCAATACCAAAGGATTTTTCTCTCCTTATTTCTACGGTGGTGGTGGAATATCACTAACGGTGATGAATTTTGATAACTATATGGTGAATGTAGACGCTATGCCACATTTTTATATGGGTCAAGCCACCCGATATTCCCCCGGCCTGCGCGCCGGAGCCGGTATTGCCATACCTTTGTTCAATATCGGCAAGTTTTTCACTCAGGTGGGTTATAGCTATCCCTCCAAAAGCTTCTCGGTGACCAGTATGCAATGGGGAGTAAAACGTGATGTCTGGGAGATAGCCTTCGGTTTTGACCGCGCTTTCTAGTAGGGGCAGGGCTAGCCCTGCCCCTACCCCAACCCTGCTTTGATGGGTCGGAGAGGGTGGACACTCAGCAGGTTTTAATCATTGACAATGGTAATTTTCTGTGCTAGCTTCTGAAAAATAATTTATCCAGAAATAAGGAGTTTGATGGGTAGAATTATAATTCTTTCCTTGGTAGCGGTCTTTTTACTACTCACCTCTTGCTTCCATAATAGTGATTCTCCAGAGGGTTTTGGGTGGTTGGATTGGAACTCGCCAGTCTACACCACGACCATCTACCCCAATAGTAACTGGCAGGATTCGTATTTTGATTGTTATGTCAACGCCGGAAGCTCCACGCGCCTACTGGTGGGGCGCTTCGGAAATTATCTATACCGCTCGCTGATTATGTTCCGTCCTCAAGACCTGGATTTTGGCTCCGCCAACGACATCACCAATGCCAAAATAACCCTGGCTATGGAAAAAGAGGTCGCCAGTGAGAGTAAGGAGGGTCTCAACGACCATACCTATAATCAGGGTAACCTGGAGATAGAGGTGGCTCCGCTCTATGTGAAATGGAACGAGGACGATGCTAGCTGGTATCACGCCGACCATTACACCCCTTGGGACGGAGGGATTTATGGTCCTTCTGAGGGTATAGCATTGGTCGGCGATGCCCAGGAAGAGATAACCTATGTGGATATTCAGGTCACCGACCTGGTTCGCGATTGGGTGGCAGACCCCAATTCCAATCACGGAGTGATTATCAAGGCTCGTAACGAGAGCGAAACGGTAGTCAAGGAGTTTTACTCTCTGGATATTCTCACTCGTGAAGGAGTGCCCAGGCTGACTATTGAATATTTAGATGATGAGGAAAAGAAGACGGTCAGCATTCCCCCAGCCATTGACTGCTTTATCTCTACCTCCGACACTCGTTTCACTGACGACTATGTCCCCGGTTACAATCCGGAGATTAAGGTAGGAGGGTTTAATGGTTATGCCTTTCGGTCACTTCTGCATTTTGATTTCAGTCAGGCCAACCCTGTGATCCCTCCTGATGCCACCATAGTTTCTGCCGAGCTCAAACTATATTATCACCCCTCCTCAAAAGCAGACCGCTCCACCATTCGCGCCTATGTGTTAGAAGCGCCTTTTGACCAGGGTATGAATAGGGGAACACTTGCCCCAACAAAATTTAATACTACCACTTACTACGGAAAACTGACCCTGGACGGTGCAACCGAAGGTTATCAGAGTATATACATAAACCAGGTGGTTCAGAAATGGATAAACGGCACCTGGAATGACTACGGCATACTGCTCAAGGCGGATAATGAATATTTGGCTTCCGATAATATCATTACCTTTTCCAGCACTGAAGACCCCACTACAGACTTTCAACCCTATCTGGTAGTCAAATTCACCCTTCCTCCTCCCGCAATTCCTTAAATGGATAGTAACCGATGATACTTGCTGTAATGATTAGGTTTCCGGTAGCTCTGAGTATAATTCTGCTCGCTCTGTTATTCTCCGCTGGCCTGGCGCAAGCCAATACCTTACTCAACATCGCCGGGATGGGAGAGCCACTATTCTGCTACGAAGCCCGCGCTATCGGTATGGGTGGTGCTTGCATCGCCTTATACGACGGTGTCAACACCTCTCTGCTCAATCCGTCCTCATCGGCACAATTGTCCACCACTCTATTCACCGTCACCTATCTGCGTTATCAGACCAAGTATTCCCTGGAAGGTGCAGGGACCGCCGTAGTAGAACACAATCTGCCGAACCTCTCCTTTACCGCTTTTATCCCCAAACTGAAAATACCCATAACTATCAGCTATCACAGCAATTACGACTGGGGTTTTAAGGTAACCCAGCCATTAATTGTAGACGGCGTAGAAGTCGGCAAGGAATCGGGCATCGGCAAGGGTAGTGTCAACAGCTTTTCGGTGGGGGTGGCGCGACCACTGTGGGATTGGTTCTCCTTGGGCTTGCAACTGGACTATTATTTCGGTGACCCCAAAGAAGCCTGGGTTAAGGATTTTGACGACGAGAGCTATACTGATGTCCGCGATGTTCTAGACCATTCAATGCACGGTCCCAGTTTCACCGTGGGCGCTACCAGCCATTGGAACTCGGGATTGGACATTGGTTGGTTCTATCACTACAAAGCCAAGCTCAATACCCAGGATACGGTAACCAGTAATGGGGACGAAATATTCAAAGAGGAGTATTCCATTACTTATCCATCAAAATTAGGATTTGGCTTGGCTTATCGTCCTTATAGTTGGATAACCACTACTTTAGATACTATTTTCACTAAATGGAGCGATTTCCAGAAGAATGGCAAAGGAGCCGACTTTAGGAATACTACTGAATTTCACTTTGGGGTGGAGTTGGTTCCCAGTTCCAATCCTAAAGCTTTCAAGTTGTTTCGGCTTCCCTATCGGTTTGGATTTTACTACATACCCTGGTATGCCAGCGACCCCCAGGGGGGAAGATATAATGAGCTGGGGGCATCTTTTGGACTGGGTTATCTCTTCGGGGCAAGTGATAACTCCCGGGTGGATGTAGCTTTTGAGTTTGGCAGACGAGGAGGAGGAGCTCTTGCCCTGCACGAACAGATATTTCGTCTGTATTTTTCTCTGAGCGCTCAAGAGAAATGGCTGGGTAAGTTCCCGGAAGATTAAGGGCCCTCGATTTTGTGAAAAAATCCACTTGATTTTGTCTTTGCTTTTGATATAATCCGCCCTTAATTGACGCCAAAAGAAGTTTTAAAAAATAAACCAGAAGAAATTTGGAGGTGTATTCATGGCTGAAAAACCGAAGGTTGACCCCGACCTCTGCACCGGTTGCGCTATCTGCGTGGACACTTGTCCGACCGGCGCTCTAGCGATGAACGAAGATGAGACTCTCGCTGTGTTAGTGAACCCCGACGACTGTGACAGTTGTGCGTCTTGTGCTGAGGCTTGTCCTGCGGAAGCAATAACAATGGTTGAGCAGTAGCTTGGATGCCAGGTTTGTTAGTATCGTAATTTTGCTATTATGCCCCCAGAATTTTTTCTGGGGGATTTGCTTTTTCCTAAATATATGTGATATATTTTTAATAGATAGGTTGAGTTTTTACCTCTCGCACTTGCAGGGAGGAGTTTATGGAGATAATAGCTCCGGGGATTATTAGTCCGATAGAAATATCAGAGACTGGTCCTGTTGACCGGACTATTCTCCAGGAGAAATTTATCAAAATTCACAGTGTTTTCCTGGGGAAAGACCAGAGTTGGGAATTAACTGGAGAGAGAGACAATGTCTTGTTAGTAGTTGCTCAGGGAGCAATTGAAGCAAATATAGACGGTGAGGAGAAGGACCTGAGGATTGGGGATTGGGTTACCTTTCTAGCCGAGCAAAGGCTCACCGTTCGCGCCGTGTGCGATGCAGTTTTGGTAGTGGTTGAATAGCTTTGGCTGGATAAAGGCATTGTGCATTGGACATTACATAAGTTATTCATTTGCTGTGCGCAGATAGATTGACATAATGCTAAAAATTATGTTATATTATTATAGCTTAATTAGCGCCACAAGGGGGAACTATGAAACTGGCATTCATTGTGGTTATACTGTTGGGTTTTGCTGCCCCGATCGCTTTTGCTGATGTGCAGGAACTCTACTGGGATGACGGCGTTCCCTATGTTCCCTATTTCTTTTTACAACCGGATAACGGTTGGGCGGTGCGATTTGAACCTCCAGGTGCTGGCCAAATTTTGCAAGCCAAAGTTTATGTCGGAAATCCTCCCGGTAATACCACCTTTGAGGGTTGTAAAATCGCTCTATATTACGACGATAGCGGAACACCAGAAAGCCAGCCCTTCTGGGGACCTACTCAGTTCGCAAACACTGAAATCGGTTGGAACTACTATGCCATAAATGTCAGTTGTAATGGCAATCCATTTTATGTGCTCTGGCTGCAGGTGGGCTACGACCCCAATTGTGATGCGGTCTATTGTGACCCCAGCTACGATAATTTCCGCAGTTACCAATACTTAAATGGGACCTGGTATCCCTTTGACGGCTACGGTGACCTGATGATCCGCTGTTATTATGATTATAATCCAGCAGTGCAGCTAAACTCTCTCGGGCAGGTGAAAGCACTATTTAATTAGACTCTCTTTTGAGAACAATGTCTATTTTGATGGGGCTTTAAGCTATACAGGGCTTTGAGCCCCTGTATTTTTACATTATGATAGGCTCTTACTAATGAATTTAACTGAATACCGAAAACCTTGACAATACATTTATATGTAATATGTCTTGACAATATTCCGGTTATTGTGTTACTTTCTCAAACTGAATAAAAACTAATATAAAAGTGTATGCTCATTGATTCTACTACTGGATATTGGCTGCGTTTGGCAGCGGTGCCGGGGATAGGTCCGGTGCGTTTTTTTACTCTCAAGGAGCACTTCGGCGACCTGGAGCAAGTCTTCTCCGCCTCTGAAGAAGAGCTCTCCAGGCTCCACGGCATTGACCGCAAGCTAGCCGCTACTATCCACGCCCAGCTCTCCTATCTGAATCTGGATAAGGAGCTGGAGTTGATGGAAAAGTTTGGCATTCGGGTAATCACCTGGGAGCAGAATGAATACCCCGCCATGCTCCGGGAAATCCCCTATCCGCCACCAGTGCTCTATGTGAAGGGCACCTTACCCTCCGACGAACTGTGCATCTCCGTAGTAGGCACTCGCACCGCCACCTCCTACGGCAGGCGTGTGGCTGAGGCTTTGGGTGAGGGGCTAGCCCAAGCTGGCATCACCGTGGTCAGCGGTCTTGCCCGGGGAATAGACGGCATTGCCCAGTCCTCGGCGCTGGAGGCTGGCGGGCGGTCAATCGGCGTTTTGGGTTGTGGTCTATCCCGCATCTATCCTCAGGAGCATCGCCGTTTAGCCGAGAGGGTGGTGCAAAACGGCGCCATCTTGTCTGAATTCCCTATGACTACACCACCCTATGCGGGGAATTTCCCCCGCAGAAATCGCATAATCGCCGGGTTATCCAGAGTCACTGTAGTTGTAGAAGCAGGCGAAAAAAGCGGTGCACTTCTAACCGCCGACCACGCGGTTAATCAGGGAAAAGATGTCTACGCCGTCCCCGGCCCGGTAAACTATCCCAGTTTTCGCGGTTGCCACGGATTGATTAAGGAAGGTGCTAGTTTGTTGGAGGGAGTGGAGGATATTTTGGAGGATTTGGGAATGAAGGCTGGCACTGTTTCAACAAAAGAGAATTGGATTCCCAAAGACCTTTCGCCGGAACAAGAAAGTATTTTTGCAATGTTATCTGCGGATAAGCCCACGCAACTTGACGATATAATACGGGAATTGGGCATACCCGCAGCCACGGTGAACTCCGCGCTGATTGACCTGGAACTTTCCGGCTATATCCGCCAAATGCCCGGGAAACAGTTTTTGAGGAGCAGATAGAGTTATAGATTTTAGATGAATAAATAGTCGTTTCATAGGTTTAAAAGTAGAACACCACACTATTAAGGAGCTTTATGCCGGCAAAAACAAAAAAGACCAAGCCACTCATAATTGTCGAGTCCAACGCCAAAGTGCGCACCATCTCCCGCTATCTGGGCGGGGAATACGATGTCCTTTCTTGTAGAGGACATATCCGCGACCTGCCCAAATCCAAGTTGGGCGTGGAGATTGAAAACGGTTTTGCCCCCACCTATCAGATTACCAAAGGTCAAGAGGAGTTGGTGGAGGAGCTTCGCAAAAGCTGGGGGAGCGCCGAAAGGGTATTATTGGCTTGCGACCCGGACCGGGAAGGCGAAGCTATTTGTTGGCATTTAGTAGAGACCCTGGGTGACCGTCCGGGCATTGAAAGAATCAGCTTTAACGAAATTACTGAGCCGGCAATAAAGTCTGCTGTCCTTGCCCCAAGAAAAGTTAATATGGACATCGTCAATGCCCAGCAAGCCCGTCGTATTCTGGACCGCCTGGTGGGCTATAAGATATCACCTTTGCTCTGGCCCATAGTCCGCGCCGGGCTCTCTGCCGGACGGGTTCAGACCGTGGCTTTACGGTTGGTGGCGGAGCGGGAGAAGGAGATACGTGCCTTTGTGCCCGAGGAGTATTGGACTATTGGTGCCATCCTCAAGAATAAAGAGGGGAAGGAGTTCCCGGTAGCGCTGGTCAGCGTAGATGGCAAAAAAATGATAACTCCGCTGGATAAAAAAAGCGCCAAGACCAGGCTCATTTCTTCCAAAAAGGAAGCGGAGAAGATTGTCACTCGCTTCGCTCCTAAAAAATTTGTAGTAAAGCAGATAACCCAAAAGGATGCTAAACGGTCGCCGTCTCCGCCGTTTATCACCTCCACTTTACAACAAACAGCCAGCAGAATGCTCGGTTACACGCCGAAGAAGACTATGTTCCTCGCTCAACGGCTCTACGAGGGAAAGGATTTGGGTAGCGGCGAGCGCACCGGTTTAATCACCTATATGCGCACCGATTCGGTGCGGGTGGCGGAAGGAGCCACTCAGGCTTGCAGGGAATTGATTGAGCAGAAGTATGGCGCCAAGTATCTTCCCGAAGGGATTAGATTCTATAAAAACCCCAAAGCCTCTCAAGACGCTCACGAGGCGGTTAGACCCACAGATGTCACCAGAGCTCCGGAGTCGCTTAAGGATTTTTTGGAGAAAGACGAATATCGCCTCTATAATCTCATCTGGCGCCGCTTTGTCGCCAGCCAGATGGCCGACGCCATTACCAAACAAACCACAGTGACAGTCACCGCTGATGGTGGAATCTTTCGCGCCAACGGACACCAATTGGTCTTCCCCGGTTTCTACAAGGTCTGGGTCCACGGTGAGGAGGATGTAGTTTTACCCGAACTCAGCGAGGGCGAAAAACTCTCCTGCAAGAAATTATCTCCCAAGCAGCATTTTACCGAACCGCCGCCGCGCTACAACGACGCTACTCTGGTGCGCACTCTGGAGGAGAACGGCGTAGGTCGCCCCAGCACCTACGCTCCCATCATCTCCACCCTGTTAGACCGAGGATATGTAGAGCGTATGACCCCTGGTCGCTCGCTTAAGCCTACTGAGATTGGCGAGCTGACCGCTGATGTCCTGGTGCGCACTTTTGACGACATCTTTGAGGTGAAATTTACCGCCGGGATGGAGACCAAACTGGACGAGATTGAGGAAGGAGCACAGGACTGGGTGAAGGTGCTTCGCGACTTCTATGTGACATTCGACGGACAACTGCAGGGTGCCGACCAACGAATGTATAAAGCCAAGAAAGATAACGAATGGGACACGGATTTAAAATGCGAACTGTGCGGCAAACCAATGAGGGTGCAGTTTGGCAGAAGCGGAAGATTTCTGGGCTGCACCGGTTATCCGGAATGCCCTAATACTAAGCCGGTGGTTTTTGACGATGATGGCAAACCCCGTCCAATGATTCTGGAGGAGAAGGTAATCTGCGACGAATGCGGCAAGGATATGGTAATGAAGAGCGGTCGCTTCGGTCTGTTCCTGGCTTGCAGCGGCTATCCAGAATGCAAGAACACCAAGAGCTACAATCAGGATTTAGGGATAATTTGCCCCAAGCCGGGATGCGGCGGAAAAGTGGTGCAATTGAAGAGCCGGAAGCAGCGCATCTTCTTCGGTTGCAGCAACTATCCTAAATGTGATTTTGCCACCTGGTATCGTCCGGTGGATAAACCCTGTCCTAAATGCGGCGCCATTTTTCTGGTGGAGAAAGGGCGGGGAAAGAATAAGAAGCTGGTCTGTTTGACCGAGAGCTGTGATTACGAGGAGAGTCCGGAGGGCGAGGGAGAGTAGATGTCCGCAGGCGAAAAAGTAATAGTGGTCGGCGGGGGTTTAGCGGGAAGCGAAGCCGCCTGGCAGCTGGCGGTTCGCGGAGTAGAGGTAGAGCTGTGTGAGATGCGTCCGGAACTGACCACGCCGGCGCATATCAGCGGAGAATTAGCCGAACTGGTCTGCTCCAACTCGCTTCGTTCCCGGGAAATTACCGTAGCCGCTGGGCTTTTAAAAGAGGAGCTGACCAGATTAGGTTCTTTGCTCATAGCGGAAGCTCATAAGTATGCCCTGCCCGCCGGAGGAGCACTTGCCGTTGACCGCAAACGTTTCTCCAGGCATATTACCAAGCTGCTCAGCGAGCATCCTAAGATAAAGTTAATTCGCCAGGAAGTGGTGGAATTGCCTGATTCTCAGCCGGTCATCATCGCCTCGGGACCACTAACCAGCGACCGACTATCAGCAGTAATCAAAGAGCTTTTGGGTGAACGATATTTATATTTTTATGACGCCATCTCTCCCACGGTAACTGCCAAATCTATCAATCTGGGAAAGACTTTCCAAGCCTCTCGCTACGGTAAGGGTGCCCCCGGCTACATTAACTGTCCGCTCACCGAGCAAGAGTATGAGCTCTTTTACCGAGCGCTCCTCAAAGCCGAGTCCTATCCCCGGCACCAGTTTGAATTGGACAAATTCTTTGAGGGCTGTCTGCCCATTGAAGAACTAGCCCGCCGAGAGAAAGAAGCTATGCGCTTCGGTCCGCTCAAGCCGGTGGGCTTGGTAGACCCCAAGACCAATCAAAGGCCGTATGCGGTGGTTCAACTCCGCCCCGAAGACCGTGACTGCAGTTTATATAATTTGGTCGGATTTCAGACCCGACTGAGGATGAACGACCAGCGGGAGATTTTCTCGCTCATTCCGGCGCTTACCGAGGCGGAGTTTGTCCGCCTGGGCTCCGCCCATCGCAATACTTACATTAACTCCCCCCATCATCTGGAAAGAAGCTTGAAGTTGAAGGGAAGAGACAACATCTGGTTTGCCGGGCAACTTGTCGGCACCGAGGGATATTGTGAGTCCATCGCTATGGGGCTTATAGCCGGGCTTAATGTTTATCAGACCTTAAAAGGTAAAAACATTATTAGCCCCCCACCCACTACTATGCTCGGCTCCCTATTAAAGTATATCACTACCGTCTCCGAGGAGGTTTTTCAGCCAATGAACTCCAGCTTTGGGTTATTGCCGGCGATGGATAAGAAAATGGAGAATAAATTGGCTAAGAAGGAGGAGCTGGCAAAGCGTGCGCTGAACGACCTGGGCAAGATGATAGCCGAATCGGGTATGACCATCCAACTATTTGCCAGACCGTCCAGACCGTCCAAGCCGCACCCGGAAAGACCGGCCCGACAGCTGAGCAAGTCCTCGGCGAAACACCCCCCCAAACAGATTCCCGGGGTTAAAGAGGAGAAACCGGCGAGAACCAGCGAACCGTCGCCGCCAACCCATTCTCGTCAACAGGGCACTATAGAACGACGCGGCGGAGGCCAGCGCCGGTATCAATCGGATAGACAGAGTCGCACCGGAAAACGGGGTGACGAATCCGGAAAGAGTAAAGATAAGGATAAAAGCTCCGGGAGTGATAAGCCAGCCTCGTAAGCATCAAATAGTCATCCTTTTCATCTTTGGATGTAAAGACAATGGTGGGGAAATCTGAAAGAGAAGGTCAAGCCTCAGGAATAGATGCAAAATGGGAACAGGTGATAGGGGAGTTTATCGCCTATCTTGAGGGGATTCGCCATGTCTTGAGCGCCACCAGCAGGGCATACCGAAGCGACTTGACCCAATTTGCTTTGTTTATCCAGCAATATCAACCTGGTATAGAATTAAAGGAGATAGACCACATCGCTCTCCGCCATTTTCTAGTCTATCTGCGTGAAAAAGGTGTCGGTGCTCGCTCCCTATCCCGCAAGCTCTCCGCTCTGCGCCGGTTCTTTCGTTTTTTGCATCTCCAGGGTTTGGTGGAACAGAATCCTACGGTAAGATTGGACTCAGTGCGCTTCACTCCGGGTCTGCCCAGGTCAGTGCAGAACCCGGAGGAGATGGCAATATTTATTAAGACCGCCGGCGACCTTCCCAGAGTGGATAAACTTCCCCGGGAAGCGCTCCGGGTGAGGGATATATGTATTCTTCAATTTCTTTACGGCCTGGGCGTGCGCAGTGCCGAACTGGTGGCTTTGGATGTCGGTGATGTGGGCAGGGACTTTGTGCAGGTCAAGGGCAAGGGGAATAAGGAAAGAATGGTGCCGATTGGGGAGAAAAGCCAGACCGCATTCAGGGAATATGTTAAGTTGCGGCATCTATTAACCCCTAAAACTGACGGTGCGTTGTTTGTCTCCATCCGAGGGAGACGACTGGACACCAGAAATATTCGCTATTTGGTGGCAAGAATTGCCAGCTATCTGGGTAAAGAGCGAATAACCCCGCACACCCTGCGCCACACCTTCGCTACCCATCTCTACGAGCACGATGCCGACCTGCGGGATATTCAGGAGCTTTTGGGTCACGAGAGCATTGATACCACTAATGTATATACCCACGCCAGCATAACCAAGCTGAAGGAAAAATACGACCGGACTCACCCCCACGGCGGCAAAAGGGGCAAATCCTCGGCAGAGTGAGTTAATTTACAGGAGATGAACTATGCAGGTAATCAAGAATATTCCAGTTCACGCTACCACCATTATCGCCGTTAGACGAGATGGCAAGGTGGCTATTGCTGGCGATGGGCAGATAACCGTGGGCGAGACAGTGCTTAAAAAAAGCGCCGTGAAGCTTCGTCGGCTGGCTGGGGGTAATGTGCTGGCTGGGTTTGCCGGTGGGCTTGCCGACGCCCTGACTCTTTTTGAGAAGTTTGAGGCTAAGCTGAAGGATTTTCCGGATAATCTGGTGCGTGCGGCGGTAGAACTGGCTAAGGATTGGCGAAGCGACAAGATGCTTCGGCGTCTGGAGGCGCTCTTGATTGTCGCCGATGCCAAAAATCTTCTGGTCATCTCCGGTATGGGAGATGTGGTGGAGCCGGACGACGGCATTGCCACCATCGGCAGTGGGGGAGAATATGCCCTGGCAGCGGCACGGGCGCTTCTGGCACACACCAAGCTCTCCGCAAAGGAGATTGTGGAGCAGGCGATGAGGATTGCCGCAGAGATTTGCATATACACCAATGACCAGATTACCATTGAGGAATTATAGACGGAATTCGTTTGCGAAATTCAGGAGGAGTGCTCTAATTGGAAGACCTGACCCCACGAGAGATAGTTGCCGAGTTGGATAAATACATTGTCGGACAGGACGCGGCTAAGCGGAGTGTGGCTATCGCTATCCGCAACCGTTGGAGAAGGCGACAATTACCTGAGGAATTGGCTGACGAAGTCGCTCCCAAAAATATAATAATGATCGGACCGACCGGCGTAGGCAAGACGGAAATCTCCCGCCGGCTGGCTAAGCTCACCAACGCTCCTTTTATGAAAGTAGAAGCCTCCAAGTTCACCGAGGTGGGCTATGTCGGTCGGGATGTGGAGTCTATGATTCGCGATTTGGTGGAGATAGCGGTTTCCGAGGAGAAGGAGAAGATGATGGAGGAGGTGGAGGAAAAGGCGGAACAAATGGCTGAAGGGCGCATATTGGACCTATTGCTTCCTATCTCCAAGAAGAAGCCGAAGGCGGAGCGGATTGTAGATGAAGAGAGGTTGGCAAATACCCTTCCTATTAATCCGGCAATGCTTGAAGGGACTCTGGCACAACCGGCGATAAAAGCAGAGGAGGCTGGCGAAGAGCGGGAGTTGTCCAAAGAGGAAGAGGATAAAATAATTCGCACACGGGAGAAACTGAGGCAGCTATTGCGTGACGGTAAACTGGATGAGAAGGAAGTGGAGGTTGAGGTGCATGCCAAAATCTCTCCGATGGTGGAGATATTCTCCGGCACCGGCTTTGAGGAGATGGACCTCAACCTGGGAGACATCTTCGGAGGGATGATTCCGGGGAAGACCAAGCGGCGTAAGGTTACCGTGCAGGAAGCCCAGGAGATATTAGTCAACGAGGAAGCAGGCAAGCTCGTGGATATGGACAAGGTAGTCTCCCTGGCAATGGAAAAAGTGGAAGACCTGGGCATAATCTTTCTTGACGAACTGGATAAAATCGCCGGTCGGGAGAGCGGGCACGGACCGGATGTCTCCCGTGAAGGGGTTCAGCGTGACCTTCTGCCGATTATTGAAGGCACCACGGTGGTCACCAAATACGGTATGATTCGCACCGACCATATCCTGTTCATCGCCGCCGGCGCCTTCCATGTAACCAAGCCCTCGGACCTCATTCCGGAGATGCAGGGACGATTCCCCATCCGGGTGGAACTACACAGCCTGAATAAGGAACATTTCATTCGCATATTGGAGGAGCCGAAGAACGCTCTCATAAAACAATACACCGCTTTGCTGGCTACCGAAGAGGTGGAGCTCACTTTTACTAAAGACGCAGTGGAAGCCATCGCCGAATTAGCGCAGAGAGCTAATGAGCAGATGGAGAATATCGGTGCCCGCCGACTGCATACTATAATGGAGTGTCTTTTAGAGGAGATTTCTTTTGAAGCTCCGGAGCGGAAGAAGAGCAAGCTGGCGATTGACGCCCAATATGTGCAGGAGAAGATTGCTCCCATCATCCAGGACTACGATGCGGCAAAATATATTCTTTAAGAATCATCATTTGAGGTGTCATTATGGCTTTCCATAAAGACCCGATTGTGGATTTAGCCTATCAGACGGTGCAGACCTGGGTGAAGGAGGGTAGACGCATCGCTCCGCCTTCCTCGTTGCCGGAAGAGCTAAAGGCGAAGGCCGGGGTGTTCGTCTCCATCCATTTGAAGGCTGGAAGTCTGCGTGGCTGTATCGGCACCTTAACTCCCTCTAAGCCCAACATCGCTTTGGAGATAATAGATAACGCCATCTCTTCCGCCAGCCGGGACCCGCGCTTTCCACCGATAACCCAGGCAGAGCTGGCTGACCTGGAAATTTCTGTGGACATCCTCACCGAGCCGGAGGCTATATCTGGTAAGGAGATGCTAGACCCCAGGAAATACGGTTTAATATTAGAAGCTGAGGATGGTTATCGTAAGGGATTGTTGCTTCCGGATTTAGAAGGTGTGGATTCCGTGGAGGAGCAGATACGGATTGTGCGTCTGAAGGCAGGAATTGGGAGCGCTGAGCCGGTCAAGTTCTACCGATTTGAAGTAGTGCGCCATCATTAGGGTAAAGGAATGCCCAAAGAGGCTAGATATTACCATCCACTGACCAATGGGCGGGTGAAATGCGAGCTCTGCCCCCATCTCTGCGTCATCGCCGAGGGGAAGCGGGGCAAGTGTATGCTTCGCCTTTGCCGGGAGGGTAAACTCTGGGCTGACGGCTACGGCAAGACCATATCCCTTTCTATTGACCCGATGGAGAAGAAGCCCATCTATCATCTCTTCCCGGGAAGCCAGATTCTGTCGGTGGGGGGAAATGGCTGTAACCTCTCCTGCGACTTTTGCCAGAACTGGAACAGTTCGCAACAGCCCTGTGCTACCGGTTTGGTCAACCCCCAGCAGTTGGTGGAGCTGGCGCAGAAGGAAGGGAGCGTAGGCGTCTCCTATACCTACACCGAACCGCTGGTTTGGTTTGAATTCGTGCTGGATTGCTCTCAGTTGGTACGCCAGGCGGGGATGATAAATGTGTTGGTCTCCAATGGCTATATAAATCCGGAGCCGCTTGCCGAGCTACTCCCGTTAATTGACGCCATAAATATTGACCTGAAGTCCATGGACGAGGAGTTTTACAAAAAGCGTTGCAAGGCGCACCTGGCTCCGGTGCTGGCTACCATCAAGACCTTTGTGCAAGCGCCGCATTGTTTAGTAGAGCTGACCAATTTGCTTATCCCCGGTGCCAACGACAGCGAAGAGCAGATTCAAAGGCTGGTGGACTTCGTGGCGGGTCAGCTCTCCCCAGATGTCCCCTTGCATTTCAGTCGCTATTTTCCGCAGTATAAAGCGGTTGAACCCTCCACATCTATGGATGTCCTGGAACGCGCCGGGGAGATTGCCCGGCAAAAACTGAAGTATGTCTATATCGGCAATGTGCAGTCTCCCTCACATACCTACTGCCCGCAATGCGGACAGCCGGTAGTGGAGAGATGGGGCTACACCGTGCGGGCTACTGGTTTGAAAGAGGGCAAGTGCACTCATTGCGGTTATAACCTGGGTATAGGAAAGAAATAGCAGGATTTAGGGATATATTAGAAAACATTTTTTGTTTATGTTAATGTAAATAAGCAAGGAGAAGAGATATGCTGGGCAGTATAGGAATACAGGAACTGCTGGTAATTTTGATAATCGCTCTACTACTATTTGGCGCCAAGCGTCTGCCGGAGATAGGGCGGACGCTGGGCAAGGGCATCTCTGAGTTTCGCAAGGCGCAGAAGGGGATAACTGACGCCATCAGCCAGGAAATTGAGTCTGCGGACAAAGAAGGCAAGGGTTTGGAAAAAGATAAAGCCACTTTTAGGGAATCAGCTTACGCGGAGAAACCCAAGCAGGAAACCAAGGAAGTTGGCGGCAAAAATCTGGAGAGCGGGGCAAGCGGAAGAAAGAGAATGAACATCTAAAAATAGTAAGGGCTGGGCTAGCCCAGCCCCTGCGTTATTTCAATATGGGATATGTCTAAAAGAGGGGTAAAAACCCTCTTTTGGCGTTTAATCAGTAAAGACCATCAATCCTTGTTCTAAAATTGCCGGTATATACTCTCTTGAGCTACTTGCTCATCCGGCATTATCCACCCTTGACCTCAAGCTGGCGCTAAGCTATACTTGAATAAAATCTTGATAGACGATGATAGATAAGTTGGAGGTCTCCTTTGGCTTTTGATACTTCAGCATATTACGCCACCATAGGCATTGAGGTGCAGTTGCATGTCCAGACTGCCTCCAAGGCTTTCTGCGCCTGCCCCACCGACTACGGCAAGCCAGCCAATAGCCAGACCTGTCCCATCTGTCTGGGTCACCCCGGCACTCTGCCTGCTCCCAACAAGCGGATGTGGGAATTAGCCATAATCTCCGCTCTGGCGCTCAACTGCAAAATTCATCAAACCACCCGCTACGACCGCAAGAACTATTTCTACCCCGACCTGCCCAAGGGCTATCAAATCTCCCAGCGCGACCTGCCGATTGGATACGACGGTTACCTGGAGTTTTATGCCGACGAAGAGGGAGAAAGACTGACCCGCTGGGGAATAGACAATGTGCATATAGAGGAGGATACCGCCAAAATCATCCACCGGGAGAAAGCTTCCCTGCTGGACTTCAACCGCGCCGGACTGCCCCTGCTGGAGGTAGTCTCGGCGCCGATGAGGGTTACTCCCCAGGAGACCTACTACTACCTGCGTGCTCTGCGGGCTACACTGGTTGCCCTGGGCGTCTCGGAGTGTTCTATGGAGTTGGGCAGTATGCGCTGCGATACCAACATCTCTGTAGCGAAGCAAGGAAAGGGAATGGGGACCAAGGTGGAAGTAAAGAATCTGAACTCCTTTCGCTCGGTGCGCCGAGCTCTGGAGTATGAGTTTGAACGACAGAAGGCGACAATTGAGAAGGGCAAGAGCGTAGAGCAGGAGACCCGTCACTGGGACGAAACAGCTGGTATTACCCGACCGAGCCGAAGCAAGGAAGAGTCCGCCGACTATCGCTATTTCCCGGAGCCGGATATTCCTCCGATTAGCATAGACGATGAGTGGCTGGCGGAGCTTGAAGCGCAGATAGTGGAGCTCCCGCTGGATAAGATAAAGCGATATCGCCGGCTGGGTTTGAATCACTTTGAAGCCATAACCCTGACCGAGCGCCCGGCGTTGGCGGATTACTTTGAGAGTTGCCTAAATTCGTTGTCCTCACCTAAGCTGGTGGCTACCTGGGTGCTAGGCGACTTATCGGCATTGGGAACCTCAGCCAATCTGGAGCCGGCAGATTTTCCGGTGAAGCCGGAGATGCTTGCTGAGCTTTTGAGACTGGTGGAAGCCCAAACAGTGAGCGGACCGGTAGCCAAGGAGGTGCTGGCTCGTTCCTGGGCTAGCGGTGAATCGCCGCACAAGATAGTAGAGCGGGAGGGGTTAATGCAAATATCCGACGAAGGAAAACTGGAGGAAATTATTCAGCAGGTGCTTGCTGATAATTCGGAGATAGTGCAGACTATTCTGGCCGGCAAGGATAAAGCCTCCGGTCGGCTGGTCGGCGAGGTGATGAAGTTGACCAAGGGGCGGGCGAATCCCCAGTTAGTGAATCAACTGCTCGCCGATGCTTTGGCTAAACTCAAAAAATAGAAATTTATCGGGAGGATGGCGTGGTAGAGAAGAAGATAGATAAAAAAGTGAAAGAGGAAGCTCGCTCTAAAAAGAGAGTAACTGGAGAGACGCGACCGGAGGATGCCCTTTCTTTTGAGGAAGCCGGCAAACAAAAAAAACCGAAGGCGAAAGCCTGGTCAAAGCGCAAGAAAACATTGGTAATTACCTCCGCAGTCGTCGGCGGAATTATTTTTCTCCTGCTCTGCGGAATGTCCGCACTGCTGATAATAAATACTCCGGAGAGGCTTGAAGCTCGGCTTTTACCCAAAATAGCCGAGATGGTGAACGGTGAAGTAACCTATACCGGAATTCACCTCTCCCTCTTTCCCCGACAAGAGGTGGTCATTGAGGGCTTGGTGCTCTCGCCGAGCGACCAAAGCCCCCCGGCAACCGCCGACGAGCTGCAACTGGGCTTAAGACTCTTACCGCTAATCGTTGGCGATTTATCCGTTTCCCGAATAACTCTGGTCAACGCCGAACTGCCGCTCTACCGTGACCAAGGCGCTCTTTCCCTGGCGCATTGCTTTCCCAAAGAGCGGAGCCTGACCCAGATGAGCTATAAAGGGAAGTTGGAGTTGGTGGACAGCCGGGTGCGCCTGGAGGATAAAAGCAGGTGGTCTTTCACCTGGGAGGGCGCCGATTTCTCCGGAGATTTCAATCTGAATCCGGATAACGATTCCAGCTTCAAGGCGGAGCTTTCCTGGGAACACCTGGTCATCTCCAACTCCAAGTCTATGGAGCCGTCGCCGTTTGCCGGATTTGCCGGCAGTATGCAGGTGGTGGGAAAATATCGGCACGACCAGGGGAAGATAGAATTTCCCGCCATTAAGCTGAATTTGGAGGGAGCGGAGCTCTCCGCCCGGGGAGAGATAGACGACCTGGGCACCGATGTGGTTACCTGCAGCTTCCAGCTCAGTGGGGAAGGGGCGGCGGTAGAAGGCATCTCCAAACTCTTTAATCCCAGACGATATAGTGTTTTGGATAGAGTCAAATTGACCGGTAAGGCGGATGTTGACCTGACGGTGAGCGCGGAGATTCCCAGTGGGAAGGGTTTTAAGAACATAGCTCTAATCGGAACGATAGACCTCTATGAGTGTCGGTTGGAATCGTTGCCCGACTCTGGCGGTATCGGCTCTGCCGAGAGCTTGCAGGGCAAGATAGCATTTGAAGAGGGTCGTGTTTCTCTGGGCGATTTCTACTGCTCTACTGTAGGTGGAGAATGTATTGGTAGTCTGGATTTATATTTAAAGGGTGAGCCGCGCCTGGTGGGCAAGTTCTGGGGCGACTTTGACGCCGGCCTACTCTCCGCACTCGCCGGCGGAAAACCCGGCTGGCAGGTGAGCGGTAGTGCCAAGGGAGAGATAGACCTGGACGGTGGAGTTAGAGGGATTACCGATTTTGCTTACACCGGTTATTTACAGGATATGCAGGGGCAGTTTTACCTCTCTCCATTCTTGATGCCCTGCATAGTCAAAAGCGGCAGATTGGAGATGATGGGTTACGAACTGCGCCTTATTGACGGGTCGCTGACTCTGGGCGAGTCGCCCATCACCGTGAACGGAACTTTGAAGGGCTTTGAGTATCCCCGCATCAACTATGCGGTCTATTCCCCCAGTTTGGACCTGGATGCAGTGCTCAAAGAGAGCCAGGGTGGGGAGCAGACTCCTTCATCCAGCACAGAAGCCCCCATTCCTGAGGAGGGCAAGGTTACCCTAGAAGGGCAATATACAATTGATAAGCTAACCCTGTGGAAGATACCGGTGGAGCGGTTCAATGCCACGACTACCTACAATAGTGGAGTTTTGCAACTGAACAGTTTTGAGTGTATCGCTTACGGTGGCGCAGTGCGGGGCAAGGCGAGCATCCAGCTCAAGGAGAGGGCTTACACTTTTCAGTTGGAGAGCAATTATGTGGAGATAGCCAAATGGTTTAAGGAGAATACGGAGAAATACAAAGAGGTGGTCTCCGGGGGTCGGCTTTCCGTGGATATGCTCTTTACCGCCCGGGGCACCAACGCCGACGAGGTTAAGAAGTCCATAAATGGTGAGGGTGATTTCAAATTTGAACGGGGGACGGTAGCCAATCTGCACATCCTGGACAGTTTGGCGGGATGGAGTGGGGTGGCGGTCTTGAGCGGATTTTTTATTGACAAGTTGGAATCCGCATTTGATATTGGTGAGGGGCTCATCAATATTCGGGAAGCGACTCTCTCCGGTCCGGATATCTATCAATCGGCGATAAACGGCTATCTGGGCTTTGACGGTCAAGTAGCGTTTTCTGTGGCTCTACGATTATCTCCGGAGGCTACTAATCAATACTACTCCTCGGCTATATCTATGGCTAAGGACAGCCAGGGGAGAGGGGGGATGGCTTTTTTAATAAGCGGGACTTTGGAGGAGCCGCGCTTCAAGCTGGACGCCGAGGCAACTGCCAGATTGGCTACCGAATCGGTGGGCGAGGTGAGCGAGAAGGGTCTGGCGCGCTTCCAGAAAGATGAGGAACTGCTGAAGCAGGAGAAACCCGGTTCCGAGGGGATATTTTAGAAAAACATATTATCTCGGTGAGTTTGGGTTATGTGGTTATCCGGTAAGAAGTGTAAGTTTCATCGTCAATAGCCCTTATGGAACCGAGAAGGGGAAATTTAATTAAAAAGGTGCAGGCGAGCCTGCTTTTAATTTGAGTCCAAAAAACAGCTATTTCTCCGGTTTCTCCGGTTTCGGGGAATCTCCGCCGGGAGCGCTGTCCGCCGGTTTGTCACCGGCTGGGGTTCCGCTGCCTCCGCTGTCCCCCCAATCCAGGTCTGCGGATGGGTCTGAGGTGGTGGGAGTAGCCGGCGTAGTGGGCGTAGAAGGCGTGGTGGGTGGTGTGGGTGGGGTAGTCGTCTGCTGAGGAGGTTCCAGGAGTGGATGGGTGGCGTTGGGATTGGTGGCTAGATTTAACGCATCTACAATATACTTATCGGCATTATGGCAGACGATGTTTATGGCGTCGCGGAACTCGCTGAAGTCCAAATTCTCGTTGGGCAATTCCACGGTCAGCACTGCATCTTCCTTCTCATCCAGAGCGAACTTACCCACATTGACATCGTAGTTTCCGCGCAATAAAAACTTGTGCAATTTCGTGGCACAATCCGGATTCTTGGGTTTGACCACAAATGGGCTGATGGTGAAATAGACCCAAAACTCAGTAAGCCGAACAAACATAGAGAAGGATTGAACATCGCCGCGAAAGCCGGTATCCCAGGTCCACATCTGCTTCTCCGGTTCATCTCTGCGGGTGAAAGTCCAGCCATATTCTTTGAAATAACCGTCAATTATCTCCGTGGTTGCCTTCATAACCGCTCCTTTCAATCTATTGAATGTTGGAGCCTCAACTTATTTTACCAGACTGACCTGTATCTCTCCATCTTTCACAGTTACCTCTACTTCCACCGGTTTGTTAGGGCTGGTGGGACCAATCTTCTCCGAGAGGGGCATAAGAATATTTTTCTCAACAATGCGGGAGATGGAGCGTCGTCCCAATTCACCTTCCGCCATCCCTTTCTCCAGAATGAAGTCGTAGACTTTTTTATCCAGGAGCAATTTTATGCCTTCTTTGGAAAGGCGGTTGACTAATATGTTTTCCAACTCCAGGCGGGTGGCTTGACGCTTCTCCTCCACACTGCGGTCGCGGAAGAAAAAGACCTCATCCATACTATCTATAAACTGCTGGGGGACTCGCTCCTTCAATCGGCGCTCCAACTCTGTCTGGTTGGCGTCGGCTTCATTTTTTATTCCGCCGAAGCCGAGAGCTGAGCTCTTCACCTCAGTCTCCATAGTCACGGTGAGCAATAAAGTAGCATCGGAGAAATATACCGTCCGTCCCTGACCGTCGGTCAGGCGACCTTCGTCGGAGATTTGGGTGAAGAGATTTTGCACCGTGGGCGCAGCCATATCTATATTGGTGATGAGGATGACGGTGAAGGGGCGATTGGCTACTTTGCCGGTCAGCTGCCCCTCTTCGTCGTAGCCTATATACCCGGGTGGGGAGCCAATCAGTCTGGCGATGGTGTGGTCCTCGGTGAATTCGGACATATCTAGATGAATGAGCCTCTCCGCTTCACCGAAAAGATATTCCGCCAGCGCTTCGGCAAGCTCGTAGCGTCCGCTGTCCCGCGGACCGACCAGAAGGAAGACACCGTCGGGACGGTCAGGCTTGATGTCCAGCCGGCGCTTGGTGAGACAGATTGTCCGGGAGAGCGCGCCGATGACCTCGCCCTGACCGACTACTTTACTATTTAGAAACTTAATCAGCTGGTCAGTCCAATTGGGGTCGTCGCAGGAGAACCCGCTAAGAGGAAGCCCGGTTATTTCGGTGAGGACTTCCTTTACCTCGGATAGTTCCACTGTCTTGTGCTCGCTCTTTACAGTTAGCATAGTGCGGGCGGAGGAGCGCTCCAGCAAGTCTATTGCTTTGTCCGGGAAATAGCGGTTTTTCAAATACCTTAGGCAGAGGTCGTATATCTCCTCGTGCAGGGCATCCGGGATGGTAACTCCCATCCTCTGCTCCAGCCGAGGAGCTATGTCCCGTAGAATTGCCATAGTAACTTCTTTGGGTGGTTCTTCCACGCGTATAGTCTGGAAACGACGGGCCAGGGCTTCATCCTTCTCTATATATTTGCGGAAGTCCTCGTAGGTGGTGGCGCCGATACAGTGCAGTTCGCCGCGAGCAAGCATAGGCTTTAGGATGGTGGCAGCATCGCCCAATCCGGCGTAACCCCCAGCGCCGATGATAGAGTGAGCTTCGTCTATGAATAGCATAATATTACCAGCTTTTACGATTTCACTGGCAATGCTCCGGATGCGTTCCTCAAACATACCCAGAGTGGAAGCGCCAGCGGTGAGCGCGGACATAGTCAACTCCACCACGCGAAAACCCTTGAGCAGGTCGGGAACATCGCCGGCTGCTGCCTTCTGAGCAAATCCTTCTACGACGGCGGTTTTGCCCACCCCGGCTTCGCCCAGAAGCATCGGATTATTCTTGGTGCGTCGGCAGAGTATCTCCATCATGCCCAGAATCACCGTTTCTCTCCCCAGAACCGGGGTGAGCTTGCCGGCTCGGGCTAGCGCAGTGAGGTCTCTGCCATAAGTGTCCAGTATTGGGGTTGCTACCGCAGGGGTCGCAACTGGTTGCTCTTTTGCAGATTGTTCTTTAGCGACTACCTCCTGCTGTTTTCTATTCTGTATGCTCTCTATTAGCTGTTCCTTGGTTATTCCCGCCTGATTGAATAACTCGCCTACTTCCGAGCTGGTATATAATAGTGCCAGAAAGATGTCCTGGGGTTCTATCAGCTTGCCCGTGGAAGTCATAGAATCGTTAGCTCTGCGCAGGGCGTCTTTGACCGCTTCTGCCACCATCAGTTTCTTGGGTTCTTCTTGTTGGGTATAGGCGCTCGCTTTTTCTTGAGCTAGCTTGGTGATGCCATCAATGGTGGCGGAGGAGTTGGCCAGGAGTTCTTTGAAGGTATTTCCAGATTCTTGAAGAAGCCCAAGAATAAGGTGAAAGGCGGTGAGGTCCTTGCTCTTCATCTTAAACGCCTGAGACTTAGCGGCGTTAAAACATCGCTTGGAAAGTTCGGAAAGATTGTCCAGCATAAATACCTCCGGAAGGGTAAGTAAAGGTTATTTTATCATATTAATAGTTACGGTGAAAGGAATATTTAGATATAGTTGGGGTATAACTATCTTCCAGTCAGGAAAAGGAAATGCGGAGATTAATCTCCGCACACAAATTCACTATATGTTAATTGAAAATCTTACAGAATGGAGTTTTCTTCATCTCCCGAGTCGTCAGCATCCGTGAAGTCTTCGTTTAGGTTTTCCCGTTTGTCAAAATTTAGTTCCTCTCCGGTAGCCTCTTCAGATACTTCGTCGTCAATAGCCTCATCAATTATTTCCGCTAGCTTCTCATCTTCAACTGATTCAGTCGGTTCTTCCGGGGCATCCAATTCCTCATCAAAGTTTTCCAGGTCTTCATTGGTATCCAAAACTACCAATTCCTGCCCGCAACTGGGGCAGAACTCCGGTCGGTGGCTGAAGAAATAGCCAAAATAACCGCATTCTGGACATTCATACTTCTCTGCCTGGCAGTCACATCGGGGGCATTGCTCCGGACATTCCGGGTCTGAACCCTCAAAACCGCACGCTGGACACACCCAGGTATCCATTATCCCTCTTTTATCATCCTTCCTAAAACTAGCAAATTATATTCATTGTCTATCATAATTTCAAGAAAAAAATTTAACTAATTTGAGGAATTTTTATGCTCATCTTTTTCGCAAAATCTATAGCTTGTTCGTAACCGGCGTCGGCATGACGCACTACGCCCGTGGCTGGGTCACTGGTGAGCACTCTTTGCAAACGTTCTCCGGCTTCTTTGGTTCCATCGGCGACGATGACCATTCCGGCATGGATGGAATAACCGATGCCCACTCCGCCACCGTGATGGACGGAGACCCAACTGGCTCCGTTGACCGCATTGATGAGGGCATTCAGGATGGGCCAATCGGCGATGGCGTCGGAGCCGTCCTTCATCCCCTCGGTCTCCCGATTGGGGCTAGCCACCGAACCGGAATCCAGATGGTCTCTGCCGATGACAATGGGAGCGGAGACTTTTCCGCTTTTGACCAGCTGGTTGAAGCGCTCACCGATGATGGCGCGTTCACCGTAGCCCAGCCAACAGATGCGCGCCGGAAGTCCCTGAAAAGCCACTCGCTCGGAAGCCAGCTTTATCCAGCGGGAGAGGGATACATTCTCCGGAAACTCCGCGAGAATTGCCTTATCTGTCCGGGCGATGTCCTGGGGGTCTCCGGACAGAGCCACCCAACGGAAGGGACCTTTTCCTTCGCAGAATAGGGGGCGAATGTAGGCGGGAACGAAGCCGGGAAAATCAAAGGCGTTTTTAACCCCGGCCTTGACCGCCTGAGCGCGAATATTGTTGCCGTAGTCAAAAGTTATTGCCCCGGCTTTCATCATGGAAAGCATCGCTTGCACATGTATCCCCACCGACTCCAGAGCCAATCGCTGGTATTTCTCCGCATCCTTTACCCGCAGGTCCAGTGCCGAAGAATAACTTACCTGGTGGGGGACATAACCCCCCAGCAGGTCGTGGGCTGAGGTTTGGTCGGTCAATATATCCGGGGTAAAGCCTCTTTTTACCAACTCCGGCAGGACATCGGCACAGTTACCCAAAATGCCTACGGAGAGAGGGGCTCCTTTTTTCTTTGCATCCTCAGCATCTTTTAGAGCGGAATCCAGATTGTCGGTGAACCTGTCCAGATAGCCAGTGGCCAGGCGGCGCTTGATGCGCTCCGTGTCTACCTCCACGCAGAGAGCTACGCCTCCGTTCATGGTGACAGCCAGGGGTTGGGCTCCACCCATACCGCCTAAACCGCCGGTAAGGGTGATGGTGCCCTGAAGGGTGCCACCGAAGTGCTGACGGGCTACTTCAGCCAGGGTTTCGTAAGTGCCCTGCAATATGCCTTGAGTGCCGATGTATATCCAGCTGCCGGCAGTCATCTGACCATACATTATCAAGCCCAATTTTTCCAGCTGATTAAAGACTTCCCAGTTAGCCCAGTTGGGAACCAGCAAAGAGTTGGCAATCAACACTCTGGGAGCATCGGGATGGGAGTTTAGAATGGCTACTGGTTTCCCGCTTTGCACTAATAGGGTTTCATCGTTCTCCAGGTTCTTCAGGCAGTTGATGATGGCGCGATAGGCAGGCCAATTGCGGGCGGCTTTCCCTCTTCCGCCGTAGACAATCAGCTCATCCGGTTTCTCCGCCACCTCGGCATCCAGGTTATTCATCAGCATGCGCATTGCTGCTTCCTGAACCCATCCTTTGCAGGAGCGCTGATTACCCCGGGGAGCACGGATGTTTTTGATTGGCGTATCCATTTTGCCTTCTTTGGTATCAAGGGTTTGTATAGAGGATAGATAATGCTCTATCTACGGTAAAAAATAACTTAGCGTAGAAAAAATTTCAAGAAAATTCAGCGGGACTCTGTATGGGTAGAGTATGATAGAAATATCGTCATCGGCAAAGGATATGAGGAGGGTGACGAATGATTAAATCCCCCCGCCAAAAGGTGGGGGGATTTAATCATTAAGTTATTGAAATATTTCTAGGGATAGAGACTGCGCATTTCCCCCAGGGAAATAGGGGCGACTTCCGTCTGATAGAAAGACAGGAGATAGCGATTGTGCCATTCGTATAACGCAGTCAATATGGTTCCGTCGTAATCTGACACAATCCCGCACGAAATAACTCCCGGGGTGTCAGAAGTGATAGTATAGAAAGTTCCACTGCCGCCATTCCACCTGATTTCCACCAGCAAATTATCGGTATTGTTGTAGTCAAATGGTGTGGTGAAGAGGATATTTTTCCATTCATCCGGGTTGCCGCTCAAAGAAAGTGAGTCGGCGGTGAAGACCGTTTGGGGGGTATTTTCACCGTAATTGGCATTCATATCTGTGGAAAGATTTGCTACGGCGGTGTGGCAGAGTGAGACCTGGACATTTTGAAAAGTTCCGCCAGAAGTATTGTAGGCTTGAAATCCCAGTGCAATGATTTCACCGGCTAGTCCGATATCCGACTGCTGGATCAATCCTTGATAGCTTATCTCCGTGCTTCAGCTAACGCACCAGGGGTTGTTGGAATAACTGTCGTGCCCACCAACTATTACTTGCGCGCCAAAGGCAGGAAGGGAAATCAGCAAAAGAAATACTCCTACTAAGAATGCTTTTTTCATCGTCCACCTTCTTTCCAAAAGAGTTAAAAATAACTATCTTCAACTACTATACAGGTTAAAGGGAATTCTGTCAATAAAATATTCACATAAGTATCTATGCGAATTCTCTTGACTTCTGGTTTAAACCCCTCTAAATTCTCAGGTATGGAATTTTTGGAACTTCAAATATTTGTGCTGGTATTGATAATTATCAGCACTGTTGCGGTTCTGGTCTCCTACATCCGTCTGCCCTATACTATTGCTTTGGTAATTGTCGGGCTAATAATAGGGCATTTTAAGCTACTACCCTCAATGCAGTTCACCCCAGGACTCTTCACCACTGTGCTCCTTCCGGTGCTAATCTTTGAAGGAGCTTTAAACATTCCATTGAGGGAACTTAAACGCAGTTGGCGAACTATCCTTATATTAGCCATACCTGGTTTTTTGCTGGCAATGTTTATTTGCTCACTGGTAATAAATTTGGGTATAGGTATAGATTGGAGTTACGCTTTTCTTCTGGGAGCTTTAATCTCGGCAACCGACCCGGTATCCGTATTAGCAATATTTCAAAAGCTGGGGATAGATAAGAAATTAGTAGTAACCCTGGAGGGTGAGAGTTTGCTGAATGATGGTATAGCGATTGTGATTTTTCAAATAATTTTGGTCAGTTTGGTCAACGGGGAATTTACAGTTATTGGTGCTATCGGTTCTTTTTTGTGGGTGGCACTGGGCGGTTTTGCGCTGGGATTGGTATTAGGCATTATATCTGCCTTTGTCCTGAAACGCATTGACAATCATCTTATTCACGCCACTATAACGGCGATACTGGTCTACAGCACCGTCTTGTTAGCTGGGCTTTTGCGTGAATCGGGAATAATTGCAGTATTGGTCGCCGGGATAATTGTAGGAAATTACGGATTCCGAGCCAGAGCCGGTCACACCTCAAAGATAACCATAGACACTATTTGGGAGTTTGCAGCCTTCATCGTCAACTCTATCATCTTTTTGTTTATAGGCATTAAGATATCTGATGTCAGTCTAACAAGTTATATTATCCCTATTCTCATCGCTTTTGGTGCTTCTTTAATATCTCGTTCAGCTATGATTTATTCATTGACGCCCCTCGGTTCCCGGCTAGAGGGCAGAATTCCTGGCAATCATCGCCATGTGCTGGTCTGGGGTGGTCTGCGAGGTTCAGTGGCTTTGGCATTGGTGCTATCTATACCCAGGGACTTGCCACAATACAATCAGGTGCTCAGCATTACCTTTGGGGTGGTATTGCTTTCGCTTCTTTTGCAGGGGCTGACCATTAATCCCATGTTATCTCTGCTTGGTCTTTCCGGAAAAATCAGGAAAAGAGAGAAAGAATCAAAAAAAGATGATAAAATGAAAAAGTCCAAAACTGAAAAGGTAACCTTAAAAAAATACCCAAAATAACATAATTCATAATAAAGTAGAAGAGTTGGGCGAATCAAGCTCTTGACAAAGTATAACTTCTGTGATATGTTTTTATTGAAGTATACTGCAGGAGGATGAAAGATGGAATTTTCTTCCTCATTAAATTGCATTTGTAAATATTTTTGATAAAAAACAGTTATGCGGAGGTAAAAGAGAATGGAATTTCTACAAGGTATTGCTCAATGGTATATGGAAGGCAAATGGGGAATGCACCTCATCCTGGTCACTATGATTTTCGCATTCAGCATTATCATTGAGCGCGTGTGGTATGTAGTAATCAAGTCCAACATCAAGGCGGAGCCCTTCACTCTGGAGTGCATCAAGAGAATAAAGAAGCGGGACATTAACGGGGCTATAGAGCTTTGCAACAAGCAGGATACTCCCCTGACTCGTATTATTAAGGGAGCACTGCAAGCGTTTATGGAGGGCGAGGAGAATATTCAGCAGGTGACCGATGAGATTAGTCTGGTGGAAATCCCCCGGCTGGACCGTCGTATTCCCTATCTAGGAATGCTGGCAAATGTAGCAGTTCTTCTTGGTCTTCTGGGAACTATCTCCGGTCTGATTACCTGTTTTGGTTCTCTGGCTGGGGTTAGCGCTGCAGAAAAGACCACTATTCTATCAGCGGGTATTTCCGAAGCTATGCACTGCACTGCTTTTGGGCTTTTTGTGGCTATTACTTCGGTTATTTTCCACGGCTTTCTGGTGGGTCGTTCCACCAAGATTATGGCTGATATTGACTCTAGTGTTGTCAAAATTTTGAATACACTTGAAGAAGTTCGGAGGTAGAAAGCCATGGCTTATCCAGTTTCCGGGAGACGCCGGACAAAACTGAAAGTTGACCAGGAACTGGAGCTGGTTCCTTTCATTGATGTGATGGCCGTACTTCTGACCTTCTTGCTGATGACCGCGGTCATCTTACAGACGGCAATTATTGAAATAAACTTGCCATCAGCTGCCGGCACCGGCACCACGGATACGACTCAAGAGGAGAAAAAGCAACAGCTTAATCTGACTATCATCATTACCGACCAGGGCTTTATAGTCGGTGGTTCCGGTGCTATACTGCCTCCCATTCCCAAACAGGGCGGTGAATACGACTGGGAGGGTCTTAAGGAACAATTAATGAGGATCAAGGAGCAATTTCCTGGTCAATCTAGTGTGATTATCGCTGCAGAGCAACAAATAATCTACGATGACATCATCAAGGCTATGGATGCCTGTCTGGCTAGTGGTTTGCCGGAGATAGCATTAGCACCGAAGATTGCTTAACGCAAACCGATGTAGTCTAGAAGTCTGATTGCAATTGAAGCATATGTAAGGAGGCGAATATTTTGGCAAAAAAACCTACTGGAGCAGTAGAGAAGGGAAAACGAGGTCAGTCGGAATCGCGAATAAAAGAAAGGTTAATGGAGGAGCGGGCGAAAGAAGTAAGACCGATGCTGATTTCTCTAATTGACACCTTCATCATATTGGTTGTTTTCTTGTTTATGAACTACTCTGCCGAGGGAGATATAATGACCGTTGCTCCGGACTTAAAACTACCTGTATCTGAATCCACAAAAAATCCGGTGCAGTCGGTTAATGTGGCGGTGACCAACAAACACATACTGGTAGAGGGAGCAGCGGTCTGCACTACCGAGGAGGCACTAGCGGATACCGACCTGGTAATAGATAACCTGCTGGTAGAGATGACTCGCATCCGCAAAATAAAGGAAATCTTAGCCGAACAAGACCCCACTCGCCCCTTCAAAGGTGAAGTCACCATTCAAGGGGATAAGCTGATTAGCTTTGACCTTTTAACCAGGGTGATGTATACTTGCGGTAGAGCAAAATATGGTAATATTGCTCTGGCAGTTCTCCGTAAATCATAGAAGAAGTAGTTCGGGGAATATATTTTGATTGCGGTGTTACCTCAAATCTATTTTCAACGGATGAATTTGGGGAGGTTGTGATATGCCATTAGCGGAGGCGAAAAAGGAAAGCTATGCTGGTGAGGAGGGGCGGACAGAATCGTCTGCACCCAGCCGATTTGGCATTACCTTGTTTCGTAATGGGAAGAAACTAAGGACTATTTTTCCCGAAAAGTCGGTGACCATTGGACGAGACCGGGGTAACGATATTGTCTATCATTTGTGGTCGGGCACGGAAAGATTTAACCTGGTGGAGAAGATAGGCGCCAACCGCTTTGTCTTGAATATAACCGACAAAGTTGTAGGCAAAGTAAGATCTGCTAAGTCTGAGGTGGATTTTCGCGACCTAATATGTTCGGGAGTTCTCCCCCGTAGAAACGGGCTTTATCAATTTGAAATTGCTGAGGGGAAAGAAGAGGAACTACAGTTCGGAGAACTGACCTTCAAATTCAGTTTTGAAACTCCTCCAGCTCCACCGGAAATAGTCTCCATCTCTAAAATTATGCCCACTCGTAGAAGCCTGCTTGCCACTATGGATGACGAAGACCGGCGGTTTACCTATCTATTTTTAAGCATTCTTACCCTATCTGTCTTCTTCTTGATATTCGCTTTCCGGGTGGGAACGGCTAGTAACATGATTAGAGTGCAGGACATACCAGAAGTGGTTGCCCAGCTGGTAGATGTAGAAGACCTGCAAAATGAAATGTCTGGCACCGGCGAATCTAAGACCGAAGGCGCTGGTGGTGGCGGTGGTGGGCAAAACTACGGTCCATCTAATGAAGGTCCGGGGGTGCTTTCTACTGGACTTCTCGGTTTATTAACTACGGAAGGTTTTTCAGGAGGTCCTTCGGTAGTTGACATACTAGGAGGAAGTGGTGGAGTAGGAGATATTGATGCGATTCTGGGAGGACTGGGAGGTTTGACCACCAGCGGTGCTGGAGGCGGACTGGGTGGTGGAGGTTTAGGGGGCTTAGGTGGATTAGGTGGTTCTGGAGGTATGGACTTGGCCGCTTTGTTGGGTGGCGGAGGAGGTGGTGGCTTTGACAGTAGCGAATTGGAGACCGCCGGAACGGTAACCTTAACTGGCCCTTCAAGTATCTCCGGAACTGGCGCCGGTGAGTCCGGTAGAACCTCTTCTGCCATCTCCTCGGTAATCTCCGCTCATATGGCTGGTCTGCAGTCAGCGTATAATGCTCAATTAAAACGTAACCCCAATCTTGGCGGTAAAATTGTAGTTACCTTCACCGTCAATGCCCAGGGTATAGTAACCAACGCTTATGTCTCCTCCTCCACGATGAACAGTCCGGAACTGGAGTCGCAGGTGGTTAGTCGCATCTACGGCTGGAAATTCCCGGCAGTTTCTGGTGGCGAGGTAACGGTGGTCTATCCCTTTGTATTTATTAAGATATAGCTGGGTTTTGAATGCTTGCGACCATAATCCTTGATGTATGTATAAGCGAAGCAGTATTGTTTAGTTAGCAGTTAATCTACATCCTTTTATGAGCGATACCATATATATAGCCAAGGGTTCTGAGAGATTTGGTCCTCTGACCTTTGAAGAGGTAAAGAAGCAAGCGAAAGAGGGACGCTTGTTAATGGGGGATTATATCTGGATTCCCGAACAAAAAAAGTGGGTTCTCGTGGAAAAAATTCCACAACTGGTTTCACTAATCGAGCAGTATGAGAGCAGTCAGACTGAGAGCAGTCAGATTCGGGGATTAGAACCTATCAGTTCCGATAACGGCGACTCTTTTTATCTGTGGACCGGGAAGAAGAGCATAGGTCCTATCAGCAGAGATGAGCTTATCGGAATGGTAAAGATCGGGAGGATTAGCGCTAGCGACCCTGTTTTTCACCAGGGAACTTGGGTTCGGGCTAAGGAAGCTCTGGGCAGTCAATGGCCTCAAAAGCAGAAGCCGATTGTTGAAACCAGGGCAGTGGAAACGCACCCGATAACTGAAGTGGAGCCAAAAGAAATAATCAAGCCCAAGACGGTGATAGAGCCACAGACTATATCCCCCAAGAAAAGTGTAAAGCGGATTCCAGGACAAGTTTTACCTGCCGAGGAATTGTTTAAGGACCAAATATCACCTGAACCACTCTATCGCCAGGAAATGGCTAGCTTGGAGGAGGATGACCGTAGCTTCTTTATTTCCTTTGCCTTTGTTAGCGTATTTGTAGGGCTTTTTATCGCCTCAGCATTCTATGTTCGCTTGCCGGAAATAGAAGAACAACAAACCCTTCTGCCCGAAAAAATCGCCGAACTAATGGTTCCCGATGAAGATATATTGGCACAAATGATGAGCCCCACAAATGGAACTGGTGAAGGAGAGGGCACTGGTGCCGGCTCTGGCGGAGGTAGCGGTGGTGGGGCTAACCCTCATGGCTCTGGAGGCTCTGGAATGGGACCTGGTCCCACCGGATATGGTGTTTTGGGGTTGATAACAGCTGACGGTGGCAGTGGAGGAATCGTAGATATTCTGGGAAACGGTAGTGGAGGGGATTTTGACAGTATTATTGGAGGTATCGGTGGACTGAAGACCGGTGGAATCTCCTCAATTGGTGGGGGGGGGGGTGGTGGCTTAGGATTGGGCGGTGGAGGGGGTGGTGGTCTGGATTCTCTGATTGGTATGCTCGGCTCTGGCGGTGGTGGAGGTGGTGGGTTTGAGATGGAAGTTAGCGGCGGTGTCACTCTGTCAGTTCCCAGCGGAATATCTGGCGAGGGTTCTGCTGACGCCAATCGGTCCTCGGCAATTATCCGCGAGGTGATTGAAAGGCACAGGTCGGGTCTGGAATATATCTATAAGAAGTATCTCAAAACCAATCCCACACTCCAGGGAAAAGTTGTGGTTAGCTTCACTATTAGCGCCTCCGGGCGGGTTACCAATGCTTACCTCATCTCCTCTACTCTGGGGAATCCTACTATGGGGAGCGAGATAGTCTCTGCCGTTTATGGCTGGAACTTCCCAGCCATAAACAAAGGCGATACGGTGATTATTTACCCATTTATATTCTTTACTTCCAAATAGAGGACAACTTAAAACTTAAGCAGAAATATGCTGGATATTCAATTGGAGGGGCGAGAGCCCCTTTTTTGCAGAAAGTCAAATAGGGGTGTTTAATGAAACCTGACGGGGTTGTCTCTATCTCCGCATACGACCCATCCGGTGGAGCGGGTGTGGGGGCAGATTTGAAGGTTTTTGCTTGTTTGGGTGTGGTAAGCTCCGGGGCTATAACCTCCATTGCTCCACAGACCAGCCAAAAAGGAGTGATGAGAGCTTATCCAATTCCCGAAGATTTGTTCTCTCAGCAATTGGAAGCCATTCATGCCGAAATCACCCCCAGAGCTTACAAGATTGGCGCCGTGGGCTCCGGGGCAAATGCTCGAAGAATAGCTCAGCTGCTCAAAGGTTTCCCACATGCAATAGTAGTTGACCCGGTCTTCTCGGCAACCAAAGGGGGAAGCCTGATAGGCGATGCGGAGATAAAAGAGGTCGCTGACTTAATCTTTCCTCTGGCCACTTTGGTAACGCCTAACTCCAGGGAGCTTTCCTTGCTCACCGAAAGAAATGTTTCTACTCCCGGTGAGGTGGTCTCCGCACTGAATCTTCTGTATTCCAAATACAAGACCAGCTTTTTAGCCACCGGCATAACCTGGCTCAACAACGAGGTCGGCGATATATTGCTCTACCAGGGTCAGGTGCGAGAGCTGAAGCGTAAGGCGATAAGCGAGAACAATAAGACCTGGCACGGTTTAGGCTGTGCCTTATCCTCAGCCATCGCTGTCTACACCACCTTTGGTTTGGATATTTTCAAATCCATCCTCAAGGCGCGCTATTTTGTCTATAACCTGCTGCAGTCCTCCAAAGAGGAAGATTGGTTACTGCACCACGGGCTGCGCCAGTCACGAGCGGAGAACGCCATAGAGGCGATGACCATAACCTCCAATGCCCTCAAGAAGCTTCTGCAAATTAAGGGTTTTGAGGAGCTAATCCCGGAGGTGGGCACCAATGTGGCGCTGATTCCCTGGGGTGGCGCCGATACTGTCTCCGAGGTAATCGGTTTATCCAGCCGGATTGTGAAAGGTCCGCAAGGGGTTTTAATCACCGGTCAGCCCTGTCTGGTGGGGTCGTCGCATATGTCCCGCCTGGTATTGGAGTTGAACAAACGCTTTCCCAAGGTGCGGGCGGTAATAAACATCCGCTATTCCCCGGAAATTGTGGAATCGGCTAGGGGCTTGGGGTTAAGGGTTAAGGAGCTAGACCGGCGGAAGGAGCCATTGAAACAAAAAGAGGTGGATGGGGAGACCTTGCAATGGTTAGCGCAGAATGTGAAGGATGGCGAAGTGCCGGATATTATTTACGACTGTGGGGACATAGGGAAGGAGCCGATGGTGCGAATTTTGGGGGAGAATATTTTCATAATTCTGGAGATTGTGGAGAATCTGGTGAATGCGTTAAAGTAAGAACTGGGTTAGCCAGGGTTAAGTATATAAGAAAAAGGGACGCTCATTAAGCGTCCCTTTTTCTATTGGCATTTTGAATGATTAGTTCAGTGGTGGCACTTCCACATTTGTTATTTCTCTTCCTCCACTAAGGGCAGGTCTTCCACCAGAGGGTAGGAGGGGGGGAGGTCCCCAATGGTGGTGTCGGGATTGTCCACATTATTCATCAGTTTCTGGGGCAGCTTTGTGCTCATATAATTCATCGGGTCAACCGGCACATCGTTCAGACGCACCTCGTAGTGCAGGTGGGGTCCGGTAGCCCAGCCGGTGGAGCCGACATAGCCGATGATGTCGCCCTCTTCAACGCGGTCGCCGACAGAGACATTCTCCGCGCTCAAATGCCCGAAACGGGTGGTGTAGCCGTTGCCGTGGTCAATGATGATGACCCGTCCGTAACCCATACTCGGTCCGGATTTGACCACCACGCCGTCGGCCGGGGCGTAGATGGGTGTGCCCTCCGGGGCGGCGATATCCAGACCGCCGTGGGTTCCACCAACCCGCATTTCACCAAACAGAGAGGTGATGGTGCCGATTACTGGCACCAGGGAGGGAACATCGGCTACCTGCGAGGACTTGTTTTCCAGCAATTTCTTGACACTTTGAATGGCGTTGACATTTTTGTTAATCTCGCTTAATAAAGCCAGCTCCTTCTCGTTTATGAATTGTAAGTATTCCTCGTGGGAGAGCTGAGTTACATCCATTCCCTCAAAAGATTTGTCTTTTGCCTGCGGTGGTCCACCGTGAGCGTCCAACGAATCAGGTGCTATTTTATCCAGTGCTTTGGCGTCGTCAGCGTTTAACTTGAAGCCAGCCATTATTCTCAGGTCAGCGTAAAATTTCTCCAACTGTTTAAGACGCTCGTTTATCTCCATCAGTGCCTGAGTATGCTTTTCTCGTTCTTCCTTGAGCAGTTGAGCGAGGTCATCCTGATTGCCATAAGCGTCGGTGATGGCGCTATTTAATGTCTGGTTCTCCGCAACCAGGTTATTCATCTTGAATTTGGTTGGCTCCATCTTCTCGTGCATCTGCATATAGTTGAAGGTAAAGGAGAAGATGATGCCGAATAGAGAGAGAATTGCCAGGCAAGAGAAGACCAGCAAGAAGCTGAGCAGGTAACGGTGAAGGAAAATGGTGTGGGGTTTGCCGGAGGAGTGCGGAACTATGACTATGGATATGGAGTTTTTAATCATTTTTAATCACCATTTATTGCTTGAGTTTCTGAAAATATACTTTCTGCCGTTTTCTATCATTACAACTATACCACAAAAAGGGGCTGAAAAAAAGTAAATATTTAGTTTTTCCGACTAATGGCTTAAGCGCATAACTTATTGAAAATAAATAAATAAGGGGTGAGGTTTCCCTCACCCGTAAAAATTTTACATTGGCGATGAATCACTTTTTCTTCATCTTCAGGACTTCCTTGACTTTCTTTTTGATATTGTCTTTGGACATGCCGAATTTTTCCATCAATTCCCCGGGTTCGCCAGATTCACCAAAACGGTCTTCAATGCCGATGATACGCAGAGGAACCGGGCATTCCTGGCAGATAACCTCGGCTACCGCTCCGCCCAAGCCGCCCAATATGCTGTGCTCCTCGGCGGTTACCATACAACCACATTCTTTAGCCGCTTTTGATAAGGTAACCGTGTCTATAGGCTTAATGGTGTGGCTATTGATGACCCGGCATTCAATGCCCTCTTTTTCCAACTCGTCAGCAGCCACCAGACCGAGCCATATTAGAGTGCCGCAGGCCACGATAGCGCAATCGTTGCCATCACGATAGACCTCCGCCTTGCCCACGGTGAAGGGAGTCTTTTCGGTGGTTATCACCGGCACCGCCTCTCTTCCGAAGCGCATATAGACTGGACCGATATGTTCCGCAGACCATAGGGTAGCTTTTTTAGTCTCAATGTGGTCGGCGGGAGCAATGACCGTCATATTGGGCAAAACCCGCATCAGAGGAATCTCCTCCAGAGATTGGTGGGTGGCACCGTCTGGTCCTACGGAGATACCTCCATGAGCGCCGCCAATCTTAACATTTAAGTTACCGTAGCAGATTGTGGTGCGAATTTGGTCCCAAGCCCTGCCGGCGACGAAGACACCATAGGTGGAAACAAAGGGAATCTTCCCTCCCAGAGATAATCCGCCAGCCGTGCCCAACATATCCTGCTCGGAGATGCCCATGTCAATAAATTTTTCCGGAAATTTATCCCGAACCCATATTGTTCTAGTGGATTTGGCTAAGTCAGCATCCAGAACCAAGACTTGGGGATTTTTCTCACAGAGCTCCAGGAGACCGTAGCCGTAACCGTCACGAGTGGGGACTTGTTGAGGATTGAGCAGGTCTTCTGCCAAAAACATCTCTTTATTTACTTTCATCTCTCTGTCTCCTTTTCTTTAGTCAGCCAACTCAGCCATAGCTTTTTCGTATTCTTCTTTATTGGGCGCTTTTCCGTGCCAATCAACTTTGTTCTCTATAAAAGAAACCCCCTTGCCTTTGGTGGTGCGGGCGATAATTACTGTGGGTTTACCTTTAGTTGTGCCGGCTTCCGTATAAGCTTTGGTTAAGGCGTCAACATTGTGCCCATCACATTCTATTGCATGCCAATTAAAGGCTCGCCATTTATCTGCAAGATTATCTAAACCCATAACCTCTTCAGTGTTACCGTCAATCTGCAGGTAGTTTCGGTCTACAATTCCGCAGACATTATCAAGTTTGTAGTGAGCACCAGTCATAGCCGCCTCCCAAATCTGTCCTTCATCTTGCTCACCGTCGCCCATCAGACAATAGACTCGGTTGGCTTTGCCGTCGCGCTTGAGAGCCATGGCGATACCGTTGGAGATAGAGAGACCCTGACCCAATGAGCCGGTGGAAGCTTCCACACCGGGTGTTTTCAGGCGATGGGGATGACCCTGTAGGATAGAGCCTAGTTTGCGCAGAGTCCACAGCTCTTCTTTGGGAAAATAGCCCAGCGTTCCCAGAACCGCATATAATGCCGGGCAGACATGACCTTTGGAGAGGATGAAATAGTCCCTACCCTCCCATTGGGGATTTGTCGGGTCAATGTTCATGATGTTCCAGTATAAGGCGGCGAAGATTTCAACGCTACCCAGGGAACCCCCAGCATGACCGGAACCGGCTTTGAAGAGCATAGTCATAATGTCTCTGCGGAGCTGTTTGCAAATTTTATCTAATTCCTCTTTTGACAGTGGCTTTTTCGCCATTTATGAAGCCTCCGAAGAAGGAGTAAAAATTTATTGGCAATGAATTAAATTGTGAGAATTTTAACATACTTTCGCCATTAGGTCAATTAAAAATAAAAAATCTAGCAACAAAAAAGCCCCTCAGAATTTTGAGGGGCTTTAACCAGTTGCAATGCTCTATTGATAGTCGTGTGGGTCGTAAATGCTGAGAATACAATCGTTGACATCGCCGGTGTCCAGAGGACGATTTATCTCCAGCGTCCAGGTTTGGGTGGCGGTATCGTAGGTAGCGAGACCGAATACCTGGGCGGCGGCACCAAGAGCGGCACGGTTGATATATCCAGAGACCTTGTCGCCGAGATCCCAGTCCCAACTACTAACAAAGCCGGTGGTTTCTGCAACGGAAAGCCAGAGGTAAGGATAGTAGAGGTGAAGGTCTGTAGGTTGATTTAGATCCACCCATTCCGCAGGATATACGGTGGTTACCTTCTTCGTATTATGCTGATAGCCGGGGGTTCCTTTGTCGTTTTGGAAGCAGAAATATTTTTTGTCGTAGGCATACTTTAAGCCGTCTGCGTCAACTGCGTCAGGGTCATTGTAGTCGCCGATGATACCACTTATGTCGTCAACATAACCGTCAACCAACCAAGCGGGGTAAGGCGTTGTATCTGCAGAAGCGACGGGTCCACCATAGTTGGAAATAGAAGAACCCCAGAACCAAAAATCGCACATTTGTGAAATGGTGGTGCCCGGGTTGAATGGGTCCTCCATAGTTCCATTGAGGTGGTAAGGACGAGCACTTTCGTGGCAGGTGGAATCGCACCCGCTGTTTTGGAAATCAGTGGTCAGTTCCGCTAAATCATCTTTGTTTCCATCGGCATCAAGGTGCCATTGCCAGGTGCTCCACATCAGGGAGACCCAATCCTGGTCATAATCCAGTCGGTTACTCCATAGGGCGGGTGGACCATCAGCATACTTCTCATAGGCGTCTTTCTTTATATCCTGGGTTGGGTCTTGCCAGGTAATCAGGAAATAGATGTTGGGATTAATCCAGTTGTAGACCGCCTTGATGCGCACCTGGGTTATGGGGTCGTGGCCGGTTGGGTCCGGCGTGGAGCCAGGCGGTGGTTCCACACTCTCTGGAATCAAGGTCAGATTTACTACCGTTTCAGGAGCACTCGCCCATACCTCATCGTCTGCTTTACCGTCAATAACCGGTATGGGTGCGAATGAATTGTAGTAGGGGACTACTTTGGTCGCTGCCGGTGTGTCATTTTGCCAGTCAAGTAGAACTAGATTATTTCCAGAGTGCACGGTATCATTGCCATTACCTACGGCAATGGAAAAATACTGGTCCTGAAAGTTAATGACTGGATTGGTTGGCCCGGTTTCGTCCTTAGAACAACCAATGAAATATGAAGCGATGGTGAAGCATATAACCAGGGCAAGGACTCCAGCGGATAGACGAGCGTACCAGCGATTCATTCCACAAGTCACCTCCTAAACAGAAGTGGAAAAAATTAATTTGTTTATCAATTTTTTTCTAATTACAGGCTAGCTGGTTTAGATTAACATATTTAAAACTGCACTGTCAAGCATTTTTTTAGCATTGTCTGCATTATTAAATGAATTATCGCGGAGAAATCGTGAAATCTGTAAAGACTTAGACATTAAGCAATAATACGGCGTTATCTAAAGGTATCCCAGTATGACGATTTGCTTCTCCGCTGTGGGAATGTAGATTCTATCATGGTTCACACTGCAGCCCCAGAGAGCTCGGCTGTGCATATCTAATTTCCAGCAAAATAGACCGGTCCTCGGCTCCAGGGCGTAGAGGAATCCATCGTCAGCTCCAAATACCAGGTAGTCATTCCAAATTGACCAGTTACCTCTGACCAGAGCCGGGCATTTATATTCCCAGATTAGGTCTCCATTCCCCGAGTTAAGTCCTTGCCAGGTTCCGTCTAAGCTATTGCAAATAATCAGGTCTTTATAGAAAATGGCTTTGCTCAAAATTGGCGCCGGCAATTTATGCTCCCATAGTATCCGGTTGTCAGATACCTGCATAATATGAACAGTCCCGCTGTAATCTCCCACCGCTAATATCCCATCGGCGCAGGACAGGTCGGAGAGCAGGGCGCTTCCCATTTCAATTTGCTCCAGGATTTCTCCGGTACTCTCTAATATATAAAGGGTCCCATCGTCTCCACCTAAAAATATCTCTCCTTCTGCGATAACCCCGCAAGATTTAATAGCGCTGCCGAGTTTTACCTCCCATTCCTTCGCTCCACTAGCTCCATCCAGGCAAATGATTCTCTCATCCTGGGGGATAATGAGCGACTGGTCCAGAACCAGAGGAGTGGAATTGCCCCCGTATAGCTTTTTACTCCAGACTTTCTTAAGGTCTTGCGAATTGAGCGCGTAGATTCTCCCGTCACCAATATCAGTGACCAGGATGACCAGTGAGTTAAACTTAGTCGGCGTGGTGGTAACCGCTGATTTAAACCCCTTGCTCCAAACTTTCTTCCCATTTGACAGGTCAAAAGCCAAACCCTGGCTGTCCATTGTGCCGGTGTAAAGAATATTTCCATCTACTAAGGGGGGACTTTGAGTGATTCCACCCAGGTCTAATATCTCTAATATCTGGGGAATTGAATCGGCAACTCCTGAAAGAGGGATGAGCAGGATTAAAGTAAATATCGGCAAGCAGATGAAAAGAGTGTTTTTCTTTCGGTGCATAATATGATGACTATACAACTTATCATATATTCGCACAAGCCTATTTTGCCATATAAAAACCCTTAAAAAATGTCATAAGCCTTGACTTGTTCACTTCAGATGATATACTAATTAGTCCTTTCCCCACAATGCTGATTGCTATTATGGACATTCTCATTCACGCCTGTTGTGCGCCCTGTTTGATTAAAACTGTGGAAGCCTTCTCCGAGGAGGGTTTTTCCCCGCAGATCCTTTGGTATAATCCCAATATTCACCCCTATCGGGAATACTTGCGCCGGAGAGAAGCGCTGGTTAAATATCTTGAGGGGGATAAGTATCTACTGAATGATATGAATATTTACGACCTGGATCTTTTTTTCAGCGTGGTGAAAAATGACGCCGACCGTTGTGTAAGTTGCTACCGCCTGCGGCTGCTCGCCACCGCTCAAAAGGCTTTGGAACTTGCCATACCCGCTTTTAGCACCACATTACTCATCTCGCCATATCAGAAGCACGAGCTTTTGGCCGAGCAGGGCCGGCTTATCGGCTCGTCCATCGGCGTGGAATTTATCTATCGCGACCTGAGGAAGTATTTTCACCAGGGCCGAACGATTGCCCGAGAACTCGGTATTTACCTTCAATCCTATTGCGGATGTATCCATAGTGAGTATGAGCGCTATTGCAAGAGGGGAGTCTCTCAGAGGTGAATAAGGAGATATTAAATATTACCACCAAGCCTAAGTCGTTGACTTTGCGCGATCTGGACTATCCCTTTGATGAAAAGTATATCGCCCAAAGACCGGCTCGGGAGCGGGACCGTTCTCGGCTATTAGTCTACAATCGCCTTGATGAGAGTGTTGTTCACTCCCAATTTCGGGAGCTAATCCAGTTTCTTCCCCCCGACTGCCTTCTGGTCTTAAACGACAGCAAGGTCATACCGGCACGAATAATGGGTCGCAAAGCCAAAACTGGGGGTGCAGTAGAGATACTGCTCCTGAAAGAGCTTGCTCCCAATCGCTGGCGAGCTCTGACCAGCCCCGGGCTTGCTCTGGGACAGAGAATAAATCTGGGAGTGCGCGGAATATATGCTGAAGTTGTCGGAGTTCTTGCAGGAGCACAGCGAGTGATAGATTTTATACTGGAGGGCAACATTGACGAGCATCTGGAGAGGGTAGGACAGACACCGCTTCCGCCTTATATTAAACGACCCCGGGGGGCATTGCGCAGTGACCGTGAAAACTATCAGACGGTATACGCTCATCATCCCGGCTCGGTGGCTGCACCTACTTCGGGGCTGCATTTCACGGAGACACTTTTAGAGAAATTGAGGAAGGCGAAGACTGAGCTCGCCTTTATAACTCTGCACATAGGATATGCCACTTTCCAGCCTTTAGACCAGCAAGCTCTTGCAGAGAACAAGCTGGACACTGAATCCTTTTCTGTAAGTAAGAGCACCGCTCGGCAGATAAATCGGGCAAAGAGCGAGGGGAGACCGGTGGTTGCCGTGGGCACTACCACGGTTCGTTGTTTAGAGTCAGCGGTGGTGGGCGAATGCTATGTTCGCTCAGGAACCGGTAGCACTGAACTTTTCATCACTCCCGGCTTTCAATTTAAAATTGTGGATGCTCTCATCACCAATTTTCATCTTCCCCGCAGTAGCCTATTGGCTCTGGTGGGAGCGTTTTCCGGGCTTGCCAAAATTAAGAAATTATATGCACTGGCTCAGCAGGAGGGTTATCGCTTCTACAGTTATGGCGACGCCATGCTTATCCTCTGAAAATCTCAGGTTGAAACCTTCATAACCACAAATAATGTCTTTTGCCTTTCAGATAGTCGCTCAGGAGAAATTCAGCAAAGCTCGCCTGGGGATAATTCATACCGACCACGGAATGGTAGAGACACCGGCATTTATGCCGGTGGCAACCCAGGGGACGGTTAAAGGGCTCACTCCCGAAGAGGTGGCTGGCGCGGGTTATCATCTGCTCTGTGTGAACACTTATCACCTTTATTTACGCCCCGGGCATAAGTTGATTCTGGAGAAAGGCGGCCTGGGCAAATTTATGGGCTGGAGTGGAGCACTGCTCTCCGACTCCGGCGGTTTTCAAGCTTACTCCTTAGCCAAAATCAGGAAGATAGATAGGGAGGGGGTCACCTTTCAAAGCCACATTGACGGGAGCGCTCATTTGCTCACCCCGGAGCTCTCTATGCTGGTTCAGGGCGCCCTGGCAACAGATATTGCCATGGTTTTAGACGAATGCATCTCATATCCCGCCTCCGAAAAAGAAGTACTCAACTCACTGGAGCTTTCCCGGCACTGGGCGGAGCGCTCCAAAGTCTCTGCCCGACCGGGACAGGCGGTCTTCGGAATTGTGCAGGGGGGGGTATATCCCAGTCTGCGGCGGAAGAGTTTGGATGAGACGATGGCGCTGGATTTTGATGGTTATGCCCTGGGGGGGCTGGCGGTAGGCGAACCTGACAAGCAACGGGAGGAAATCGTGGCGGAGTTTGCTCCCCAGCTACCTGCGGAGCGTCCCAGGTATCTGATGGGGGTGGGCTATCCGCAGGATATCCTTTCTGCCGTGGCTTGCGGGATTGACCTATTTGACTGCGTTCTGCCTACACGCTGTGGGCGGAATGCTTTGCTCTTCACCACGCAGGGACCGATAAACATTCGCAACGCATGTTTTCGCGAAGATGACCAGCCAGCCGACTCCTCCTGCTCCTGCCCGGTCTGCAGAAAATTCTCCCGAGCTTACCTGCGCCATCTCTTTTTAGCCAGGGAGATGCTCGCCCCTCGCCTGGCGAGCCTGCACAATCTTTATTTCTACGCCGACTTTTTCAACGCCATCCGAAAAGCAATAGGAGAGGGGATATTGGGGGAGTTCTCCAAGCTCTTCTTGGAGAGATATCGTTCTAGCGGTGAAGAGACAGCTGTAGAAGTGGACCAAAGGATGTAGTCCGTTGATTATTTTTGTTTTTAGTGATTTAAGATATATTATATATGGGTAAGGGAGGCTTTGAGCCTCCCTTACAAAGAGGGGAGAAGCAGGGGGATTATGTTTTCCCCCCTTGTTCAAGGGGGGCTAGGGGGGATTGTGAATAGACCCCCCCAACCCCCCTAATAGGGGGGGCTAGGGGAGTTGAAAAGGTCAAACCCTCTCCAACTCCTCAACCCCGCCAGGGCGGGATAGGACAGGACACAGATATTAGCACAAAAAATAGCTTGGCAGGGTTTCTTTTTTAGGTTATAATTGCAATTCTAAAATCCAATCACAAGAAAGCATTCCGTTAAGGAGGAGTTAATGTTTGTAGATATAGCCTACGCAATGGGCTCATCTGGTGAGGGTGGCGGCGGAGGTGGAGGAATTCTGGACTTTCTTTTGCCCTTCATCATCATTATCGCGGTATTCTACTTCCTGATAATTATGCCCCAGAGAAGACAGGCAAAGAAGCGCCGGGAGATGTTGCAGAGCATGAATAAAGGCGATACTATCATCACTCGCGGTGGAATCCGCGGTAAGATAGTTGGCTTTAAGGAAAACGACCAGGTTGTGGTGATTCAGGTGGGCGAAGGGGTCAAGCTGGAAGTAGTGCGCAGTTTTGTTGAGGTGGTGGGGCGATTGCCGGAGGAAACCGGGCGAGAGATGAAAACAGGAATGGAGACCAAGAAGAAGGGTGGATTTTTCAGCCGATTCAGGTAGTGAAAAATGAGTCCCACTCGTAAATCAAAGAGCTCTGCGGATGACCTGCACGAGCGCGCCGGTGAGCTGATAGATGCTGGAGCGGCCCTGGAGCGCATACTCATGGAGCTATATCCCCACATGGAAGGGGAGATAGGGCTCTACGATGTAATAATGGACAAAGAGGTGCGCGTATTTCAGGATAAGAATAACGAGGTTTTGGGTTCATTGGGCTATACCGAGCACGGTATTCGCCATCAGAGTATAACTGCCTATCGCGCCGGGTGGATTCTGCGCGAGTTGGGGTATCCTTTGCGAACGCAAGAGTTGTCTGCGGTCGCCGGTTATATACACGACATCGGCGGAGTGGTCAACCGTAACTTCCACGAGTTCTGCGGAGCAATCATCGCCGGCAGCATCCTCAAAAGGATGGGGATGGCGACCGAGGAGCGAATTGAATGTATGATGGCTATCGGCAATCACGACGAGAAGACCGGCTCCCCGGTATCGCCGATAAGCGCCGCGGTGATAATAGCGGATAAAAGCGATGTTCACCGCAGCCGGGTGCGCAATCCCTCAATGATATCCTTTGACATACACGACCGGGTGAATTATGCCGCCAAAGACACTGGGTTGACCATTGATACTGCTGCCGGGCAAATAAAGCTGGCGATAGTCATTGACCCGCAAATTTCCACCCCTATGGAGTATTTTGAAATTTTTCTGACCAGGATGATTATCTGTCGCAAGGCGGCACGTAAATTAGGGTTGGATTTGAAGTTTGAGATTAATGGTATGATGATGAGCTAAGAGCTCTAAACTGTTTTTTGCTAATCAACCTGCTCATCGGCGAGCAGGTTTTTACCTTGAAAATATGGAAGTTTATGACCGCGCAATTGCCAAAACCACTACTTTTCATTAAGAATGTTGACTACGACACGCCCGGCTCATTGGGAGAACAAGCGGAGAGCTGGGGGCTTCCCCGAAGAGTTATAGAATACCATCGGGGGGAGCGCCTTTCTTCAGCGGAGATTGACGATTATTCCGCCTATTTCAGTCTGGGTGGACCTTATCATCTTCATTCGGACCTGAGAAAACCCCCTTTTCTGGCGGAAGAGATTGACTTTCTGCGCCAGTTGGTAGAGCGGGGGAAACCAGTTTTAGGAGTCTGTCTCGGTTCTCAGCTGTTGGCGGAAGCCCTGGGAGCAAGGGTCTATCGTCATAGCCAGGTGGAGATAGGTTGTCAGCAGGCGCGGTTGACCGATGCCGGGAAAAAGGACCCGCTCTTCTTTGATTTCCCCAATCCCTTCATCACCTTCCACTGGCATAGCGACACCTTTGAACTGCCGGAGGGCGCAGTTCTTTTGGCGGAGAGCGATGTAGCCCCCCACCAAGCCTTTCGCTTTGGGGAAATAATCTATGGAATACAATTTCATCAGGAGATAACCAGAAAGACTGTGGATAGCTGGATTAAGTTATATGGTGATATTTTGGTAAGCAAAGGCTTTTCTCTTGAAGAGTTCTCAAATAGTTTTGACCTGCGGGAGGGAGAATATCGCCGCTTGAGTGCTTTGATGTTGCACAATTTTTTGGAGATAGCCGGGATAAGGGTTATTTAAAAAAATCAGTAGGGGTTTGGTGCACCAAACCCCTACTAACCGAAAATTGAAATACTCGGAGGAATTAAGTAGGGGCTTAGCTCGCTAAGCCCCTACCCCCAAAAAATTCTCTTGTCTTTTGCCTGTTTTAGTTATAAAATCCCCCTTTACTCTCTGACCGATATATGGTCAATAAAAAATAGCTAATTCTTGCAGATGAGTTTTGCAATGCACCTGTGGGAGGTGGAATGAAGACGAACCGTTACCGGGCACCGATAGTGTTGCTGGCCTTTCTAATCTGTTTTGCCTATGTAATGCCTACTATTGGGTTGTATCAGATACTACCGGATTGGCTCGCCAGATGGCTACCCAGCAAGTCCATAAATTTAGGTTTGGATTTGAAGGGCGGCTCATATTTGGTGTATGAAGTAGATACCACCGGAATGGGCAAAGACGATGCCGACGATGCGGTAAAGAGGGCTCTGGAGATAATCCGCGAGAGGGTTGACGCGCTGGGGGTTAAGGAGCCGGAGATTCAGACTGAGGGTGCGGACAAGATTGTGGTCAAGCTGGCCGGAATATTGGACCCGGAAAGAGCCAAGGCGGTCATCGGACAAACCGCGATGATGCAATTCAAGTTGGTGGCTGACCCTAAAATATTTGCCGGCGTTATTTCCGAATACGACGCCAGGGTCAAAGAGCTCTACGGAGAAAATACCCAGGATTCCCAACTGCTCTCCTTTATGCTGAGCAATTACGGCGATAGATATTTCGTCTATCGCGACGACTGGCCTATAGTGGAGAAGATGCTCGGTCAGGCTAAAGAATGGGGTCTGTTTCCCAAGGGAGTGGTCTTCCATCCCGGTGAAGTGGTGAAAGATACCAGCGACCCGCTATATAAAACGGCTGGGGGTCAAGCCCGAGTGCTCTATCTCTGCGAGGAGCAGGTGGAGGTAACCGGCGATATGCTCTCCTCAGCCAAGAGTAGTTACGACCAATACGGCAAACCCAATGTAGTCTTTGAATTTAAGTCGGAGGGCAGTAAAGCCTTCGGCAAACTGACCGGTAATAATATCGGTAGAGAGCTGGCCATAGTGCTGGACGGTGTGGTTAAGTCTGCACCGGTTATCAAAGCCCGTATCACCAACAACGGTGAAATTAGCGGTAACTTCACTCCTCAGGAAGCTTCGGACCTGGCTATGGTCTTGCGCATCGGCGCCTTGCCCGCGCCCATGCACATTATCCAGGAACAGGTAGTCGGTCCTTCGCTGGGGCGTGACTCCATTCGCAGCGGGATTCTCGCCGCCATTATAGGGCTATCACTGGTGCTTCTATGTATGGTCATTTATTATAAAGCTTCCGGAATTATGGCTGATTTTGCCCTATTCTTCAATATGCTGATTACCGCCGCAGTTCTGGTAATTCTGGGGGCGGCGTTAACGCTTCCGGGAATCATCGGCTTTATCCTTTCCACGGCAATGGCGGTGGACGCCAATGTGCTCATTCACGAGCGCATACGCGAAGAACAGGATTTAAATAAGACTGTGCGTGCTTCTATTGATTCTGGTTATAAACGCGCCTTTTTGACCATACTAGATTCCAATATGACTACTCTGATAGGCGGAGTAGCTTTGCTCTATTTCGGAAAAGGTGCGGTAAAAGGATTTGCAGTTACTCTTATAATCGGTATTACTGCCTCTATGTTCACCGCCATAGTCTTCACCAAAACAATATACGATGCCATCACCAACCGCTTCAAGATAAAGCGGTTATACATCTAAAAGGGGGGAGGGAACATGCGATTCTTTAAGAATACCAATTACAATTTTGTGCGTTTTGGAAGGGTGGCTTTCGCTTTCTCCCTTTCTTTAGTGGTGATATCGGCGGTATCCCTGATTCTTCACCAAGGGCTCAATCTTTCTGTGGATTTCTCCGGTGGTCTGAGAGTTGATGTAAAATTCCTTAATCGGATTACCACCCAGCAGTTAGCAGAGATGCGCACCAACCTTCAGGCGGAAGAAGTGCACACCGTAGGGATGAATGAGGACGAACTGCAAATTCAGAAGAAAGGTGCTGAGCTAGCCAAAAGCCTTACACAGATAGTGCTAACCGCGCGTGATGAAAGGGGAACATTTAAGAGTATTGATGAGGTGCTCGCTTTGCCCGGTATGGAGCAGGTGAAGGAACAGTATGTCCGCGATGTGTTCACTGCGGCGGAAGTAAGCGAAGAAAAAGCAAGCAAGGAAAGCACTGAAGCAACGATAACCCATAAGGGAAACATAAACGCATTGAGCGATAGTGCTCTTCTGGAACGGATGCAGGAAGTAGTAGTTAAAGACACTTCCGACAACTTAGAGAAAATACTGGAAAGCACCTTTCCCAGCGAAGGCTACGCTGAGGGCAAGAAAGACCTGAATCATATGGAACAACTGGAGACGCTCATCAGTTCTTTCAGCGAAGCATTGGGTAGCGAGAGCAGAGGAAAAGAGGTGGCGGAAGCGGTTTTTCACTATCGCCATCTGGATGACCCGGTGGCTGGAGTTCGGTTGGTGCCCAGCTTTGAGGAATTGGCTGGATTTGCCAGCCTGGGAAGCGATGAACTGGCTAAAATCAAGGATAATTTCTTTATCCGCCAATTTGAGATTCGCGGAACGGAGATAATTGGTCCGCGGGTATCCGGGGAGATTGCCAAGAAAGCTTTATACGGTCTGGCGCTGGCGTTTTTGCTTATGCTAATTTACATTGCGGTGCGGTTTGACATCCGTATGGCGATAATGGCAATAATCGCCTTATTCCACGATGTATTTATTACTCTGGGATTATGTTCTATCTTAAACTTAGAGATGAGTATGACAGTTATCGCCGCTTTTCTAACCGTGGTGGGATATTCCATCAACGACACCGTCGTCTACTACGACCGTATTCGTGAAGGGCTCTCGCAACAGCGCAAAGAGAGTTACTCGGAATCTCTAAACCGCTGTATCAACGAAAACCTATCCCGGACTATGCTGACCGGTCTGAGCTCGCTGATGGTTTTGGCGGTCTTGCTCTTCGTGGGCGGTCAGGCTTTGCGTGACTTTGCCATAGTGATGATATCCGGTATTATTTTCGGGACCTATTCGTCGGTATATGTGGCGGCGCCATTGCTTATTGAATGGAATAACTACCGGAACAGAAGGGGAAAGATGGACGCTAAAAGGAGGATGGCTCGCGGCGGTTTTAGAAGATAATAAACAACCGCAATCAGATAACCTTCATCTGCAATCAAATGACTCTCGCAAGCCGAGGGTCATTTTTCATTTTTGGTCGGAAAATATCCCGAAGAGCACAGATTTTTCTTTACTTAATAGCTGGTAAATGCTAAATTAGAATGATTTTATTTATTTTTTAACTTAACCACAACAAAGCAGTTAAAATGAAAGAATTATCTATGGACGACGCCATACAGGCGTTTGTCCTGGGAAATAGATACGGCATTCCATTGAGGATGGCTCAAATCCTGGTGCAACGGGGGATTGGGCTTTCTGAGGCGGAAGCGTTTCTTCATTCCCAGCATTCCCACCTGCACGACCCTTTCCTGCTACCGGATATGCAAAAAGCGTTGGAACGGATTGTCCGGGCAATTCAGGAAAAAGAGAATATTCTCATCTACGGTGACTTTGATGCCGATGGCATCACCTCTACCGCTATTCTTTACGATGTTTTGAAGTCTTTAACTCCCAGTGTTGATTATTATATTCCCAACCGCTTGATAGAGGGTTACGACCTGGGTGATGAAGTAATAGCTTATGCGGCAGAAAAAAAGCAGAACTTGATGATTACTGTGGATTGCGGCACCAAAGCGGTAGTGCCGGCGCTAAAAGCAAGGGAGCTGGGTTTGGATGTTATCATCACTGACCATCATAAAGTGGGGGAAAGCATACCATCGGTTTTGGCGTTGGTAAATCCCAAGCGTCCAGATTCCGCTTATCCTTTTAACAGACTGGCTGGGGTGGGGGTAGTCTATAAACTGATACAGGCTTTAGCCAGCCGATTTCCCACAATAATACCGGAGACCTATCTGGACCTGGTAGCTTTGGGCACAGTTGCCGATGTGGTTCCCCTGATTGGGGAGAATCGCACTCTGGTGAAACTGGGGTTATCTCGCCTGGCATTGGAAGAGAGACCGGGGGTCTCCGCTCTCTGCCAGACCGCCAGAGTCTCACCGCAAGCCATCTCCAGCTGGCATATTTCTTTTGTATTGGCTCCGCGCATAAATGCCGCCGGGCGATTGGGAGATGCCACCCTCTCCCTGGAATTGCTGATGTCCAAGACGCCCAACGAGGCGCTCAAATTAGCCTCCAAGCTGGAGACTCGTAATCGGGAGAGAAGAGAGATTTGCGACAATGTGTACCGGCAGGCGAAAGAGATGATGAAAGGTCACTCCGATACCGAATGTATCATTCTCTCTTCAGATGTCTGGCATCCTGGGGTTATAGGTATTGTCGCCGCGCGGCTGGCGGAGGAATTTATTAAACCAGCAATCCTAATCACCACCGATACCAATCCGGCTCGGGGTTCGGCAAGAGCCATAGAGGGTATAGATGTAGTTGAAGCGCTCAGCGCCGCGGAGGATTTACTCATTCGTTTTGGGGGTCACCAGGATGCCGCCGGCTTTATTATTGACCGGAAGGATATTCCCAAGCTGGAAGAGCGTTTGCGAGAATATGTAAATAAAAAGGTTAATTGGGAGAATCTGCTCGTCTCCGGTCGTGCGGATGTGGAATGTGAGCTTAGCGAGGTAGATGAGTCCCTGGCTGAGGGATTGTCAATAATGGAGCCATTCGGAGTGGGCAATCCGGAGCCTATTATCTGTATACGCACCGCTCGCTTGCTGGGACAGCCGGAGGTTTTGCGCGAACGGCATCTTCGTTTCCAGGTAACCGATGGTCAAAAGGTGTTCACCGCAGTGGCTTTTAACCGGTTGGATTTGCTTCCCATATTAACTTCCGGCCAAGCCATAGGTTTGACCGGAAAGCCTTACATAAATATCTGGAACGGAGTCTCTTCTCTGGAGTTTAGGGTGCGGGAAGTTATTACGCCTTTGATGCAGGAGCCGATGGAAATTAGAAAGATGCAACCCCATGATGCTCTAAGAATTTATAATGGCGATGTGGCAAAGGAAGATGCCAAATGGTTGCTTATTGGTAAGACCAATGGAGAGACCACCTGCCAAACCGAGGGGGCATACTTGATAGAGAGAAAAGACATTGAGCAGGTAGCCCTGGATTGGGAAGAACCGACACAGCTGGAATCATTGAAGATGAATTGGAATGCTGAGGAGCTTTATTCAATCAAGGGGATAATCTTTCTTTCACCACCGGTGGGACAGCAGGAGTTGGCTCTGCTCAGAGAGACCATCCATAATGGGAAAATACCTATTTATATGGCTTTTAGTCCTGAAGCAGTTCAAGAAGAGATAGAAACCCTTAAGCAGATATATCCCGAGCGGAAGGAATTAATCAATGTCTATAAAGCAATGCTGGAGGTAGATTCACTGGGTCCGCGATTTGACTCTTATCGGCAATATCTTAAAGCGGTTGGCGAGGGACTGAGTTTGCTGGGTGCGCAGAGGGCTATTTTCATCTTTCAGGATTTGGGGTTAATCCACCGGGAGGGAGCAATCTTCCGTCCAATTCGCTCCAGCCACGGGGATAAAGTGGAGTTGGATGACTCGCCGCATTACCGCATCTGTCAGGCGGAGCGCAACTGTCGGTACCATTATCTGAAATCTTTGCTGTAAAATGAACGGATAGCGATTGGCTCCCAAAGCTTTTTAGCTTTGGGCTTTCTTTTATCTTTATGATTGATACAACCAGGAAAGTGATTCTTTACACCGGTTCACCGGGAGTGGGCAAGACAACTCTGGTGCGTCAATCCATTCCGCGCCTTCAGCTTTTAGGTGCCAGGGGATTTACTACTGCAGAGATAAGGGAGGGAAATGAACGTCTGGGTTTTTCCATCTCTACCCTGGATGGGAGGGAAGGGGTATTAGCCCATATAAGTATAAGCGGTAACCCCCGACTGGGACGATACGGAATAAACCTGAGCGATATTGAGCAATTGATGGTCGGAGAGATGGAGATAGCGCTGGACAAGAAGTGTCCCTTGCTGGCAGATGAATTTGGAGCTATGGAGATGAACTCCGCAAATTTTGCCAGATTAAGTCTTAAGGTGGTTGATGAACTTCCGCTGGTGGTTGGGGTGGTTAGAGAGAGACCCCATCCAATTTGTGACCAACTGAAACGCTTCAGCGGTGTGCAGGTGATTAGGGTCAGCCGAGAAAACCGCGAACAGTTAAGGAAAGGGTTGTTGGAATATCTTGATACTCTTTAGCTCGGAAATTAAATGATAGATGCTGAACAAGCAAAATTTATGGTTGTCCGGCTTGACTTTGACCAGTTTCGTGGTAAATTATAATTGGTAAAGAGAAGTTTAATGAACGGGCATTTTCATCTTCTGGAAGGGGGAAAAATGAGGAATTGCTCAAAAATATTAATATGCTTGCTGGCCGTCGTTCTAATTGCGGCCACCGCGTCGGCAATTGATAAGTATAGCCAGTTTGATAATCAGGACAAGACGGTCACATTTTTCTCTCCAGGCTTTGGATTTATTCACAGCACAATCTATAAGAATACCCAATTTGATTATTTCTTCCCCTTCACTTTCAATAATATAGGTAAATCCTATGCTATTCACGCATTTCCATATTACTCCAAACGAGAGAATGTTCACAGTATTGGACTGGATAGTTACTTCCAATTCTTTTTACTGCGGGAAGTTAGGGCAAATCCACATCTGGGGTTGGGAATGCTAATTAAGACATATTTTGGGGCTGGAGATACGGTAGCTGAATTTACCACCATCCCCAGGTTCGGCGTGCTATATCGTTTTGATGAACGAGGCTCGTTTGTTGACCCATACATTGGATTTGCTATGGATTTTGTTACTGACTTTGCTCGGGGTGGCTATTACTTATATAAGGGATTGGCATTTGGCGCTTTCTCAGATGTTTTGTTTACCCGTAGCTTTGGAGTAGGCGTTCGCCTGGAGTGGACCAAATTTTTGTGGGATAAGCGCTCTGACCAGTTCACTTTCTCCTTTGGTCCCGTGGTAGTTTTCTGAGAATTATACGGAAATTAGATACAGATGGAGATTTAACATAATTAGCTGAGATTAAAAACTAGCTTTCTTAGGGAATAAAAGACCGCCGACCGTTTGGTCGGTGGTCTTTTATTGTCCGATGCTGGCAGGTCTTAGCGCGTTAGATATTTCTCTACGACGCCGGTCAGCTCCTTGAAATCAAAGGGTTTTTTGATGAATTGTTCGGCGCCGTGTTGCTTTGCTTGTTCTTCGCTTTCAACGCTGGTATAGGCGGATACTAAAACGATGGGAATTGAGGATAGTTTCTGGTCGGATTTGATTATTTTGCAGACTTCGTAACCGTTCATAACCGGCATAATCAGGTCAAGAAGAATAAGATCTGGTTTGATATCCCGGGTGGTCTGTATAGCTTGCGGTCCATTAGTTACCGAAAATATATCATAAGTCAGAGCCGGGGGTTTGGCGATGGTCAGAATGGATTTGAGCAGGTCCAAAATATCCGGTTCGTCGTCAACAATTAGAATTTTCTTCTGATTCTGCTTATTTTGGGGAATCATTTTTTTACCTTTAATGATTTCCTAGGTCCTGCCAAAGTTAAGGTAAAGCTGATAGTGATTCCTTTGCCCAATCCTTTGCTCCGAGCCCATATCTTTCCCCCCATTCGTTCCACCAATCGCTTGGCAATGCTCAAACCCAGCCCGGTCCCACTCTTTTTGAGCTCACCGCCTCTTTCCACGCGATAGAACTCGTCAAAGATTCTCTCCTGTTCACCAGGAGGAAGGCCGACGCCTTTATCGGTGCAATTAAGTTGCAGGGTATTTCCTTTTATAACCCAGTTTATAGAAATCTCTCCTTTATCGTAAGAATATTTTATAGCATTTTCTAGAATATTTATCAACACATTTTCAATTGCAATAGGGTCGCCTAATACCCGCAGTCGCTTGCCGGAGACAACGAACTTTTTAGTGCGTATGACTATATTTTTACTCTTCGCTTGGTGTTCGCACAGGTATATGGTTTTCTCCACAATGGGTCTTATCTCACAGGGCTTTCTAGATACGGTGAAGCTGGGACTTTCCAATTTAGAGACGCTTAGGAGGGTTTCCACCAGCAGGCAGAGTCTTTCGGAGTGGTCGCCCAGCTTCTTGAAAATTTCCCGAATTTGTGTTTTGCTCATATTTTCAAAATTCCGATTGATGATATCCAGGTAACCGTTGATTACTGTAATCGGGGTGCGTAACTCGTGCGATGCCATGGAGAAGAACTGAGAGCGCTCATTAAGAATTCTCTCTAGTGCTTGAGAATGTTCGTTCAAACTTTCAAAATAGAGGGCGTTCTCCGACGCTATGGAAATTTGGTGACCGAAGGATTGGAGTAGGTCTCTTTCCCAGGGTGCAAGAACTTTAACTTTCTTGGAGATGAGGTTCATTACACCCAGCGGTTTATCCTTGGAAGTCAGAGGAATACATATTAACAGTTGTAATCCCTCTTTTAAGAGCATCTTCTTAAAGTCTGATTCTGGATATTCATCAATGGAGACCTCCTGCATGGCATTCTGCTCTATGGCTCGCCAAGTATAGAGTGTTCCCTTCTCTAATCGTCTGGCAAAAGACTGGAGTTCGCTGGAAAAACCCTGGCAAGTTACCATTTGCAGATAGCCCTCTTTGTCCAACATGTAAATACCGGCGCTGGCTAAACCAGTAGCTTTAAGGGTTAATTGCAAAGACTGTTTTAAAATAGTCTTTATGTCCAGAGTAGAGGTTAGAGCTTCGTTAAATGAATAAAGCACCTCCAACTCTCTTTGGTGAATAGCTCGTTCTTCTTCGGCGCGTTTGCGTTCGGAGATATCGCGGAACTCCACCTGAACCGCAGGTTTGGCATTATAGCTGGTGGCGATGGCCACTACCTCAACATCATAGGTAGTTCCATCCCCTTTGACAAATTTTTCCTCCATCAAGGGAGCGCTGATCTTCTTGGAGAGTATAGTCTTGACTCGTTCCACTACTTTTTGTCTGAAATCAGGGTGCACAAATTCAAAGATAGATTTTCCGAGAAGCTCGTTTGGCTTTTTACAGCCAGCGAACTTCAATGCTGAACGATTGGCAAAGACCACCTTTCCTTCCTGGTGGATTACTATGCCATTTGGGGAGAGTTCCACCAGGTCGCGATAGCGCTTTTCGCTGGCCATTAAACTCTCCTCGGCTCGTTTGCGCTGGGTGATGTCGCGAACTATGCCAAATTCTCCGACGATTTTACCCTTTTCTATTAGAGGGATACTGGTGAACTCACCTATGAGGAATTCACCGGATTTGGAAAGAACTCTCAGCTCGTAGGGGGGAGGAGATTCACCGCGGAAGACTTGTTCGGAAGTCTCCCAGGCTAGGGGGAGGTCTTCCGGATGGATGAGAGCAGAGAACTGTTTGCCCAGCCATTGGGAACGTTGCCAGCCGGTAATTTTTTCAAATGTGGAATTCAAGGAGAGGAGAATACCATCTTCGGCAGAGATACTGTAGATGCCATCTGGAGCGGTTTCCACAAGACTACGGTATTTTTCCTCGCTTTGTTGTAATTCCTCCTCCGCTCGTTTCCGCTCAATAACCATAGCTATATTTTCAGAGATGAAGGTCAAAAGCTCCAGGTCTTTTTCGGTATAAAGGGTGCTATCGGTATAACTCTGCACCGCTACCACTCCAATTACCCCTTGTTTGGTCTTCAAGGGCGCTCCCAGCCAGACCTCGGACGGACTACCTATAGGTATTACCTCGCCTTCTTCTATTAGCCTCTGCTCCACTTTCCTATCCGCTAATAGAGAAATGCCGGTTCGGCGAACATATTCGGTCAAACTTTTGGGAAGTTTCTGAGGGGCAAATTCATCCTGGTCAACCTGGTCAACAAAATAGGGAAAATAATAGAGGTCATTTTGGGGGTCGTATAGGGCTATATAGAAGTTAGTGGTATAAATTAAAGAGCTGAGCTGTTGACGAATGAGAAAGAGCAGTTCTTCCAAGTTGCGGGAGGTGCTGGTGGCTTGAGAGATGCTGAACAATACCTGTTGGACTTTTTCTGTTCGTTTTTGTTCGGTAATATCGTGTAAGACAGTTACCACTTGGGTTACTTTTCCAGCCTCGGTTATGGGTATTCTTCTGGTTTCGCTGGTAACTTCCCGTCCATTTATGTTGAATGTTTCCTCAGAAATTATGACCCGGCCGGTTCTAATCACCTCCAGATACTCATTACGGATATCTTCGGTCAAGAAGGGGAAGACCTCAAAGATGGATTTGCCAACAATATCGGTCTCTAATCCAAAGGTCTTATTCCACTGTTTTAGAACATCGTTGATTAAAGTTATTTTAATTTCGGTGTCCACTACAAAAATGGCATCGCCCATAGAATTCAGAGTGGTGCGGTATTGTAGCTCTGATTTCAGAAGTGCCTCTTGCGCCTGGCGAGTTTGCAGAGCAACATCGTCTTGTTTTATAGATGGCTTAATTTGGTCATTGTCAACCATTCTTATCTCCTTTGCGGGTTAAGACCGCTGCGGTGCCCAACAATTACCCCGCAAAACAAATCACATTACATATCCCCCATCTAAGCCAAATGGCTAGTCATTAGTGGCTAAAACTAGCTCAAAACTTAAAACATATATATAATAATATAGACATATACATTAAAAATCAAGCCCTTAAGGCATAATATTTTGATGATGCTGACTTTGCCCCTTAATATGAAGAAATACCATTATCTCAAAAAACAAGACCGGTTCTTAACCGGTCTTTTAATTTGTGCATCATTATTCGTTTTTGTAATGTTTATTGCGACGTCGCCGGCTTCAGAAACTTGTCAATAGCCTGCAAAACCTCCTTGAGTTCAAAGGGTTTTTTCAGAAACATATCAGCTCCACAGGATATTGCTTTGTCTACATTTTCCTTATTGTAGTAAGCGGATATAACTACGATGGGAATATTGGCTAGCTCAGCATCGCTTTTGATGGTCTGACATACAGTAAAACCGTCCAGAACCGGCATAAGCAAGTCCAAAAAGATGAGGTCCGGCTTTTGGGTTTTTATTATTTCCAGGGCTTCTTTGCCATTTTGCGCTTTTTGCAGGTCAAAATCCTCTTTACGAACCAGGTTGATATAGCTGGTCATCAGGTCAACAATCGCTGGTTCGTCGTCAACGATTAGAATCCTTTTGGGTCTGGCTGGGATGAACAGCAACATCTTTGTCCTTCTGGATTATTTTAAAGAAACAATAGCCCTTTGCATACAATAAATGTTATCTACAAAAATATACTATGATAATTATATCACAAATTTGTTTTATAAACAAGGAAAAATATATAAAAAATAAAAAAAGCCGGTTTGTTTACCGGCTTTTTTAGTTAACTGTATTTAATGCTATTTGGTCAAAACAATTCTACAATCTGCTATCTGGTCTGCGTCTGTCAGTCGTAGAATATACACGCCACTGGTGAGCCCAGCACTATCCAGAGTCAATTTGTGTTCCCCGCTGGAGTAAAAACCACTGGCTACCTCCTTAACTAATCTTCCAGCGATATCGTATAGACTGAGGTTAATTTGGCTGGCAGTGGGCAAGGTGAAAGTGATATTAGTGGTGTCGGTGAACGGATTGGGGTAGTTTTGAGCAAGAGAGAAGACTAATGGCTTAGCACCGGTGGATGCAAATGCATCTCCCAGAGTTTTTGTTCCTTCGGTAGTGATAGCTTCCAGCCGGTATTGGTAGCTTTCCGCCGATTGCACTAGATAGTCAAAATAGGTATAGGGATTCTCGCCGGTGATGGCTTGGTCGTTCAACTTCAGCCAGGGTTCATTAAATTGAGGATTGGTTTTAACAGAAGGTAAAGCCAGACCAGCAAGCTTGGTATTATCTACTATCCGGCGAAAGATGTTGTAACCCATAATTGGTTCGTCGGCATCTACCTCCCAATTTAACTCTATACCATCATTGCCGGCAGTGGCAGTGAAATAGCGCAGATTGACTGCGGTTACATCCTTCTCTTTGCACAAGAGCCAATTATCCGGGTCAAATTCCAGACCGGTAACTTCTGCGGAAGCGTTAAACTGGAAGTCCTCGTCCGCCTGGCTCATCCAAATCTCAAAATCCTCATCTCCAGAGACTGTATTCAGGCGAATGGTCACCGGCATAGAGAACAACGGAGTGAGGTCGTCAACTTCCTGCACCTGTGCCAGATGCATATTGACTGTATTGCCATTCACTGTCCAGGAATATTCAATCTCCGGATAGCCAGCCTTATATATCCACTCTATGAAAAACCAATCAAGATTGCTTCCGTAGTGCGTTTGCGCCTGGTCTTGAAACTGACTGGTGATGGCATTACCGTAGGCATAGGCGTTGCCGTAATCCCGCATCATTTGATAGAAGCCGTCATCGTCCTCAAAAACGCCGCGCAGCATATGTAGCACCCACCCACCCTTCTCATAGACCGTAGAACTCCACAAATATTCCGGGTCGTATATGGGGAAGCGATAATCCGCATCCTCCTCAAAATACCATTCGGCATTGTCCTGCATTCGCTGCTGGAAGGCATCCTCGCCGTAGTAATATTGATAAAACAGTGCATCGCAATAGGTGGCGAAGCCCTCATTCAGCCACAAGTCCTTCCAGGTTCCGCAGGTAACCCAGTCGCCCCACCATTGATGAGAAAATTCGTGAGCTATGACCCAATCGGAATTGTGATTGGGAGTTACAAAACCGGCATCCAGGAAACAGTTGGTGGTATGCTCCATAGCCCCGCCATAGGGTAATTCGGTAATGGCATACTTCTCATCGGCGAAGGGGTAGGGTCCGAAGACACTGTCGTAAAAATCAAACATATTGGACATATGTTCGAAGCAAATTTGGGCATCGTCTACATCTTCCGGATATACAAAGTAGATGAGAGGCATTCCCATATATTCGTCGTTGATTATGGAAAAATCGCGAACCGCCACGGCGATGAGATAGGTGGGAATGGCATGAGATTCGTGCCAGTGGGAGGTGGTCTTTCCCAGGGTGTATTGATGAGAGAGCTCCAAGCCATTGGAAGATACAACGTAGTCACCATCCACGGTAATCACTACATCGCTGGTGTTAGCTTTGTCCGAGGGGTCGTCGTAGCAGGGGAACCAGTATCGGGAATCCACAGGTTCGGTAGCGGTGCACATACAGATGGGGTTATCTTCAAAATACATACCGGATGTGGGTTGACCATTGTAATGCACAGTCACGGTAAAATCGTTGCCCGGGTTCTGCGGTGTAGCAAGATTGACTGTGACCAGCCCTGTGGTTTGATTGAAGGTGGTGCTGGAACCGTTAAAATCGCATGCGGTAACCGTCAAGTCGCACAGGTCTAGTTGCACAGAGGTTAAATTACTGACCTCACTCTCCATCGTTACTGTGCAATACCCATCTATGGAATGTTCCCTGAGGTCAACATCTAATGATATGTAGTAGGCTTTAACATCGTAGTTATGCGCTACGGAGCTGGTTAGAGCAGATGCCGGTTGGTTGTTTATCTGTTTATGCCATTCAAAAATCTTCTCATAGTCAGCTTTGGGAACCTGGGTTTGGTCTGCCATCGCCCAGTTGGTAATGAACAACATACTCAATAGGGTTAAAACTGAAATCACTTTGGTATTCATAGACTTTCTCCTTCAAGGAAACCGGATGATTGACATAATTGATGATAGTATTATATTTTAACTACATATGCAAGCCTAAAAATTTCTCGGTATTGCAAATATTTTTTAGGGGAATTTGATGCATTTGTTTCTCAATAATTAATATTCCATCGTATAATCGTGATATATGTAAAAACCAATCTGCGGAAGGTTCTATGAAAACATTTCTCCAAAATTTAGCCCTACTGCACCTAACTTTTACCCTCATAATCGTTATTCTAGGAATTTTGCGTTTCAGGAGAGATAAAACGCTCTTCTGGGTGGGTATGGCTTATCTACCTCTGGCATTTACCTATTTTATCCAGTCGGTCAATCTAGCCGATATAAGCATTTTTCCTCTTCTGAATTTTGTCCTGACTTTTGCTGGCTACACATTTTTACTGTGGGCTCTCTTTTTCTATCGCCAGAAGACGACGGACTCTAAGTGATCAGTCTGGCTTGACCACCGGGTTGCTCTGTGTTACACTTTCGCCAAGCGAGGTAAGCGGTGCGTTATTTAATGACTGTATTCTTGCTATTGATTTCAGTCAGTGCTCGGGCACAAACCTGGGGTGATGTAGAGAGCCTGGGCAATGATGTCAATTCTTATCTGGACGAAGGCGACCCGGTTGTCTACAATGGTGTTCTCTATTTCTCTGCCCGGGACCGCATCGGTGGGTTGGGCGATTGGGATATTTATTATATTGATATGAATAATATTACCACCTGGACCATGGCAGAACCATTACTGCAAATAAACTCCGCTTACTTGGACGCCTCTCCCAGCTTTGAGCAGCAGAACGATGTCATCTACCTCCACTCCGACCGTCCCGATGGTCTGGGCAAAGAGGACATCTATTACTCACAAAGGGTGAACGGAAAATGGCAAAAGCCTAAGAACCTGGGTCTGCCCATAAATACCTCCAGCGTGGAGGCGGCTCCCTGTCTCTCTGAAGACGGCAAGATGCTCTTCTTCTGTTCCGACCGCGAAGGAGGGTTCGGCGGATTGGATATCTGGGTCAGCCTGCGCACCGATAAGGGTTGGAGTGAGCCGCTCAATCTGGGCAGTCGCATCAATACTTCCAGCAACGAGAAATACCCCTTCTTCTCCCACAACTTGCTTATTTGGAGCTCCAATGTGCTCTTGCAGGCTGGTGACTACGACCTCTTCTATTCTCATCTTACCTCCGAGGGGTGGGAGAAAGCAATGCGACTCCCCGATTTCATTAACAGCGAAAGTCCGGAATGGGGAGCTTTCTTTGACACGCAGAGTGATATTTTATATTTCACTGCCATTCGCGCCGAGGGAGTAGGTGGTTACGATATCTTCAAGGTGAGTTGGGAAGTGAGCACCTCACCGGAGTCTTTTGACCGGGTGCAAGCACTATTGTATAGATATTAAGCGCTAATGATAGGCCCTTAAACTGATATTTTACATGAAGGACAAGTATGCAACAAAACCAGTATATCAAAAAACCATCCTAAGCGTTAAGGGGATATTTAATAATCCAGGAGATATAGCTCTAAGTGATGTTTTCTCAAAAGTAAATTAACTGAGGTTACATATTTAAGTCTTCTTTTGTAATTTAATCAAAGAGGTTGATAGAGTATGAGTATGAAACAAGAACTGACTACTAAAATAGAATTGGCTAAGCATAAATATGCTCGGGAAGGATTTATGGTCTTGGGAGTATTCGGTTCAGTAGCCCGGGGAGAGGAAAATGGTGAGAGTGATGTGGATATTCTTTATGAACTGAATAAAGATTTTCGGAAAAAATACCGTGGCTTAGCTGCTTTTGAGCGGATAACGGAAATTAAGGAAGAGATAGCTGAAGAGTTAAACCGCACCGTTGACCTTGCAGACCGTGACTACTTAAGCGAGCTGGGAAAAAAATATATTCTGCCGGAGACAATTTATGTATGACACTGGAGATTTAGCTCGCCTGGAGTTTGCACTTCAGATGATAAACAATATTGAAAGTATTGTAAAAAGACATGGTTCTATAAATTTAGCACTTGAGGATATTGAGGGTCAAAGCGCCATCTTGCTCTGTTTATTGCAAATAGGTGAGAAGTTGAGTAAATTAAAGACCCCCGTTTTGAGGGAGGAAATGCCGATAAAAGCTGCGCAAAGCGTTAGAAACATAATAGTCCATAATTATATAAATATTAATCTTTCACTGGTTGAAGAGATAGTTTCATTGAACCTTCCAGAATTAAAGGAGAAGTTAAGCAAGGCAATAAGCGGCAAAAACGATGATATTTAACCTATGTTTGTGGTTTCTGGCATTAAAACTTTTTAAATAACATATAATGAAATAATTCTTGAATTTTTCCCCATCTATCAGGTGGGTTTTTTCTTTTCATTTGACCATTACCGCAACTTATAATATTATCTCTCTATGTCATCATTTTAATATTTGCTGATGAAAGGAGCCTTAAATGGACCAATCTCGTGCGGCAAAAGCTATGGAGAGACTGGGCATTCCCGGTCGGGACGCCTACGACCTGCCCACTTCAACTAAGCGTTTCCCCGACGGTGCTTGGTATCGGATGGAGATATCCGGCATAGAGCGCCCGGCGGTTCTGACTGCTCTTATTGACGAGATGAAAAAACGGAAGATAGCTATTCACCGGGTCATCTCGGTGGTGATGGGTGCCACCCTTTTGGACAAATCTGAGCTGAAGGATTTTGCCCAGATTGCAGCCGAAGCTAAACTGGAGGTTATAATAACCCCCGGTCCTCGCTCCGCCTGGGATACCGGTCGTCAATTGTTCACCCCGGAGGGAGCGATGAGCGGTCTGCGCTTTCGCGGCTCGGACCAATTGCGCCATGTCATCTCCGACATTATGCGCTGTATTGACTTGGGTTTCCGCGGCTTTCTGGTCATTGATGAAGGTCTCCTTTGGCTGTTGAATAAATTGCGTCAGGCCGGCGATATTCCCAAAGATGTCATATTTAAAGTCTCCATATATGCCGGGCATGCCTCCGGCGCCTCCGGCAAACTACTACAAGAATTGGGCGCCGGCACCTTCAATCCCATCGGTGACCTTTCTCTGCCCCAATTCGCCTCAATCCGGCAATCCTGCGACATTCCCATTGACTTCCATGTAATGCTCACCGAGTCCTTCGGGGGCTACAACCGTATGTATGACGCGCCGGAGATAGCCCGCACCTGCGCCCCCTGTTACTTCAAGATAGAGCCAGGACCAGCCTGCGCCGCCGGACCGGGAGCGCTATACAAGCCCTGGGTTAGCGCTGATATGCTGGCTAGCTGGGCTAGGGAGAAGGTCAAGTATGCACAAATCATCCACGAGTTTATACAAGCGAATGTTCCGGAGTGCACAATGAGCGAGTTGGGGGCTAAGGATTTAGCGATACCGAAGGTGTAGGATAAGGCAATTAGTTGGGGCGAGGGTATAGAACCTTCGCCCCGCCAAAGTAAAAATGAGTAAATTTTGAGCTAATTATGGAGAGCATTTTCAATAAAATCTATTTGAATCCTGAATTAGAAATATTTATCCGCAAGATAAATCCTTGGTGGGTCGGTGAACTGCAGACGGAAATACCAGAATACCGTCGTGTGGTTTTTAGAACTTTGCTCAGGATGTTGGAGAGTAATTTAGCAAAAATTACAGCTTTAAGGGGACCTCGCCAAGTAGGAAAGACAGTTCTGCAAAGACAGATTATTGAAGAGCTAATTAGAAATAGGGGAGTAGATAGCAAGAGGATATTTTATGTCTCTTTTGATGATATTCCTTCGTTGCGTAGATATGAAGAACCGATTCTCTCTCTCTGTTATTGGTATGAGGATAATATATTAAAAGAAAGCTTTAATTCTGCAAGTAGAAAAGGAGAACCAGCATATCTAATATTTGACGAAATGCAAAACCTAGATTCCTGGCCGGAGCAAATGAAAGCATTAGTTGACAATAATGATGTAAAAGTTCTCATTACTGGTAGTTCTTCTCTGAAAATTGAAATGGGTAGAGAAAGCCTTGCTGGAAGAGTAGCAACAATCAATATTGGAACCCTATTACTTCGGGAAATCGGTGCAATTCGAGGATTGGAAGAAATCCCTTTTTATCACGAAGGCAATCATTTAGGTGAATTGAAGAAGAAAGAATTTTGGGTGGGATTTTGTGAATATGGGAGAAAATATTCTGCTTTTAGAAAGAAAGCTTTCAGATATTTTTCCGAACGAGGGGGTTATCCAATAGCACAGAAGGAGTCTTCTGCTCCGTGGGAGGAAATTGCAGATCGTCTGAAAGAAACAGTTATAGACAGAGTTATCCGTAAAGACTTAAGGTTTGGAGAAAAAGGTCGCCGTCGCGACCCTGAGCTTCTTGAGGAAGTCTATCGTATGTGCTGTCGCTATGCGGGACAGTCGCCTTCCCTAATTCTTTTCTCCAGAGAAATTAAATCCACCTTAAATGCCGATATTTCTTCACAGCGGGTCAGATATTATCTTGACTTTCTGGCAATGAGTCTCTTGATTCAACTAATACCTCCTTTAGAGATAAGATTAAAAAAGAGAAAATCACCAAATAAAATTGCCCTTTGTGATTTAGGTCTTCGTTCCGCCTGGCTTCAGGAGGAGGTTCCTCTTGACCCGGTAGCACTAAAAAATAAACCACATTTGACAGACCTGGCTGGTTATCTTGCTGAAAGCGTTTTGGGTTATTTCCTTATGAATATTCCAAACTTAGATGTAGCTTATTTTCCCAAAAGAGCTGAAGAAGGTGAGATTGACTTTATTTTAACCATTGGAACTCAAAGAATTCCTATTGAAGTGAAATATAAAACTAACATTAATAAAGATGATATTAAGAATTTAGTTGCTTTTATTGATAAACCTGTCTATGAAGCGCATTTCGGGATTATAATAACTCAAGACTATATTAAAGAGAATCTTGACCCAAGAATTGTGCAAATACCCTTAAGCACATTCCTTCTTTTGAAATAAATCCACATTACAAAATATCAGGAGGCTGGTTCTATGCCCTATAAAATCGCCTGTATTGGCTTCGGTGTGGTCGGACAGGGGCTCACCGAAATCCTCATAGAAAAGCAAGAATATCTCCAGAAGAGCTTTGGTTTTGAGTGGCAGATAGTAGCTATAGCCGACACGGTCAAGGGCTCAATCTACAACCCCGACGGTCTTCCCGCTTCTGAGCTTGTCCTCGCCGGTCAAGCGGGCAAACTGGAGACCGTCAAAGCCCCTAAGACCGGTTGGTCGCCGCTGGGAGTTATCTCCAAGAGCAATGCCGACATCATCGTTGAGGTTACTTTCACCAATCTTAAGGACGGCGAGCCAGCCACCACCCACTGCAAAACCGCTTTTAACTCCGGCAAACATCTGGTCACCACCAATAAAGGTCCTCTGGCATTATATGGCGCCGAACTCATCAAGCTGGCAAAAGACAAGGGCGTTCAGTTCCGTTACGAGGGGACGGTTATGGCTGGCACCCCGGCGATTAACCTGGCGTTGGAGGGAATGGCTGGCTGCACTATTACCCGCATTGAGGGCATCATCAACGGTACCACCAACTACATCCTCAGCCAGATGGAGGAGGGGATGGACTACTCTTCCGCCCTCAAAAAGGCGCAGGAACTGGGCTACGCCGAAGCCGACCCCACCGGCGATGTAGAGGGTTTTGACGCTATGGGCAAGGTGCTAATACTAGCCAATACGGTGATGGGGGCGCCGCTCAAAGCGGAGGAAGTGGAGCGGGAGGGGATTACCGGGATTACCTCTGCAGATATCGCTTCCGCAAAGGGGGAGGGCAAGCGCTGGAAGTTGATTGGCAGCGTCTGGAACGAAGGTGGCAAGGTGGGAGGGAGAGTGCGTCCGCAGAAGATTGACCTGACTCATCCTCTGGCAAGTGTTATGGGCGCCACCAACGCGCTGACCTTCACCACCGATAACCTCCATCAGGTGACCATCATTGGACCCGGCGCCGGGCGCAAGGAGACCGGTCAGGCGCTGCTGAGCGACATCCTGGCGATTCATAGAGCTTTGGGCAAGTAGTAATATCCGATTCTGATTAAGTTCTAAAAATGCGGAGGACTTTTGATGAAGATGCTCATAAATGGTGAGTGGACCGGCAAAAAAGAGACCATTGATGTAGTCGACCCCTACGACTATTCGGTGATAGACACAGTTCCCTCAGCCGATGAAAAAGATGTGGAAGCAGCGCTTTCCTCGGCAGCAGAAGGGGCTAAAACCGCCAGAGATATGCCCATACACCAGCGCACGACAATTCTGAGAAAGGTGGCGGATATTCTGGAGAAGAAGCGGGAGGAATTTGCCCTGACCATTGCCAGGGAGAGCTCCAAGACCATCAAAGAGGCACGCAAGGAGGCTTTTCGCTGCTGGAACACCATCACCATCTCCGCTGAGGAAGCCAAGCGAGTGGTCGGGGAAACCCTGCCCTTTGATTCCGTCCCGGGTACCGAGAACCGTAAGGGCTACTGGTATAGAATGCCGGTGGGGGTGATACTGGCGATAACCCCCTTCAACGACCCTCTGAACCTGGTGGCGCACAAGCTGGGACCAGCCATCGCCGGGGGGAACTCGGTGGTACTAAAGCCGGCGACGGTAACGCCTCTCTCGGCGCTCAAGCTGGCGGAAGCCTTTCAGGAGGCTGGGCTTCCCGCCGGAGTGCTCAATGTAGTTACCGGTTATGGCGACAAAATCGGCGATAAGCTGGTGAGCGACCCGCGGGTGCGAATGATAAGTTTCACCGGCGGAACCGAAGCCGGTCTGCACATCACCAGGATTGCCGGACTGAAAAAGATAGGTATGGAACTGGGCAGTAATTCACCAACCATTGTGATGGCTGACGCCGACTTTGATTCCGCGGTGGAGAACTGCGTCAGTGGCGCCTTCTGGGCTTGCGGGCAGAACTGTATAGGTGTGCAGAGGCTCTATGTGCAAAAGCCCATCTATAATAAGTTCAGAGATGCCTTTGTAGCCCGCACCAAGAAGTATAAAGCAGGACCAAAGCTGGAAGAGGACTGCGATATGGGTCCGCTGATTACCAAGGGCGAGGCGGAAAGAATAGAACAATGGATTGAGGAGGCGAAGAAGGTTGGGGCAAAGCTGCTCGGCGGGGGCAAGCGCGGCGGACCGGCGGGGACGGTGATTGAGCCGACGGTCTTTGAGGGGATGCCCCTGACGGCGAAGCTACACAAGGACGAGGTCTTCGGTCCGGTGGTCAACCTCTATCCCTTTGATACGCTGGATGAAGCCATCGTCCAGGCAAACAGCTTGAACTACGGTCTGCACGCGGCCATTCTGACCAATGACATCCGCACCGCCTTCAAGGCGGCATACCAGCTGGAATGCGGCGGTGTAATTATCAACGACTCCACCGACTATCGTATGGACTTGATGCCTTTCGGCGGGGTTAAGATGAGCGGTCTGGGCAGAGAGGGGATAAAGTTCTCCCTGCAGGAGATGACCGAGCCCAAGGTGGTATGCTTTAATTTGTAATATAGAATAAGTGTTAATTCCGCTAAATAATAACCCCCAACCTGTAATCAGATTGGGGGTTTATTTTATTCTGGTAGCGGTACGGGGATTCGAACCCCGGTCGAGTGGCTGAGAACCACCTATCCTGACCACTAGACGATACCGCCACTGGGGTGTAAATATAACAAATGGAGTTGCTTTGTCAAGCCCTATTTGATATAATATTCAGGCGATGGAGATTACCCGTAAGGAATTCTTGCTTTTTAGTTCACTTACCCTGGGAGCATTATTAGCCGGCGGGATTTCCTGGGTGGCTGGCTCCTTCAGCAAACCTCAGTTATTTAACGGCATAGCCCTTCATCCCGCCGACCACTGGCGTCCCGCCGACCACTGGCGCCGAGGGTAATAAGGATTTAAGTTCACCTCGCACCTCGGACCCCGCATAATTGTGCGGGGCTTATCTTATAATGCTTGTTTTATATTATTTGAAGATGCTACATGGGCAAGGAATCGGGAGGAAGAAGGGGGCGTTGGCGGGGAGATGAGTGGTTGCTGTTTTCGGGAGCATTATTTATTATTGCAGTATATATTTAGGTTTGTTTCTTAGAATTAGGTATTAGGATAAAGAGGGGTAATGCCCATAAATAAACGATATACTTCTTGATTGCCTTCTTGAAGTTCATTTAGATATTGCATTAACTGATATACATAAAAAACCATAGGGAATTTCTTTAGCTCTTGTTCAATATCTTCATCCCACCAAGAAATTTCCAGAAAAGCTATTGTAGACCTTCTTTCTCTTCGTCTTTTGCCAACACCGCTCTCTATTAAGCGCCTTTTTATAAGGCAGGAGTGAACAGTCGCGGAACATGACTCGCAAAGCTTAACTTGTTCATTTACAGGGTATTCTTCTGTTTCATTTGTCTTCAATAATAGTAGGTGACAATTGTCAAAAACCGACCCACCCACATGTTCATTAAGCCAGGTTTCTTTAAAGTGATTGTTAATTGATGCGTCTACGCTGCTTTTAAGAATTTTATCTTTCCTTGGTGTAAAAATATTAGTGAAATCCTTATCCACAACACAATCATTATTTGTCAGCAGTGAGACCAGTAAAGCTCTAAGGGGAGTAGATGTTGAGTTAAACATTTCATGGTCTATTTTCCTTTTAAGAACTCCGTAAAGTCTTACAAAAGAACAGGACTTATTAGTGCAGCCCATGTTAACCAGGTACGAGATATTCAGTAATACACTATTATTATTCTCTTGGTTTGGTTCTGGTTTAGTCAAGAGAAGATTACTTAGAAGGGAACCCAACGAACCAATGTTCTCTCCATGGTCGCCACAAAAGTTAAACTCAGCAATATCCTTATCCCAGACTGGTCTATTATCGTTTGATAAGAATTTCGTATAAACACATTCATCAGAACAGTCTAAATTATTAACAAAGTAAGTATGTTCAATATATCGGTCAGAAAACTTGATGGGTTTTTTTTCTTTTTCAAAATCCCTTGAACTGTATAATCTTCCCATCGTGTAATCTACATTCAATGTATCACAAAGAGAAAATATAGGGCATTCTTGCCTTCCCCTACAGCATTTACGGTGAGACAGGGCATGTTTTTCAAACCCTTCCCAATTTCTACACCATGGTTTGTCATATTTTTTCTGATTAGAGTGTTCGTTTTCATTAGGAGTATCATTGTTTATCTTTGCTAACTCGTTTCTGATTTCAGATAGAAGCATTAGTATCCAAGGTGTATCAACACCTTCTAAGGTCATATCTCGTGTTTTATAGTGGAATTGTTTTTTAACCCAATCATTCATTCTTGATGACCAATTCCTCTTCTCCTTCTCTTTCCACCCAAGAAAGTGTGTAATTGCAGAGACAATTGGTTTATCTATTTTTTCAAGTGGAGGTTCATTATTATTATGATTATTTATATATATCATCTCAGTTGTCATTGACCCTAGAAATTGACTTGATACCTTTTTTCTGTCTTTATTGGAGCTATTATTTTTTTCAGGAATCCGTGTATATCTGGCAATTCGTGATGGATTGAAGTTTGGAAGAAAGCTTTTACCATTGCAATCCAGTGCCTGGACACTGTCTATTAATTTTGGGTCAAGACCAGCCATCCCCAGTGCAAAACGGGCTAGGGAACCAGGCTGATTGTGTAGGCATATTTCCATCTCTATTGGGACACCATAATCGTGTTTTTTAGGGAGGGTAGATATACTTTTCGCACTTTTGTTCGACATGAATGCTGTGGGTGGAAGTGTCTCCAATGCACCAAGTATCTGAATTGCGGATTCTATAAAAGCATCTTGGTATAAATCAGGGTATTGGATAGGAAATGATTGCAGGTCTTGCTTCCAAATATTTTGAATTTTAGCAATTAGATGAGCTTGCTGATCGGCGTTAAGGGGAAGCCCAGACATCAATTCATTGCCTGATATAGACTTATTCAATATCTGAAGATTCCTAATAGTTTTCATCTCTATACCCAAATATGAAGAGATGACTATAGGTAGTGTCTCAAAAATTTCCATCCAATTTTTGGCTGGGTTCCTTTTTTTCAGATTAACTTGCTCTATTAGCACCTGTAATGCCCATCTTACTGATGTAGTAATCCTTGTATTTTGGTAAGCCTCTGTTGATGTTACTAAAATAATGTGTGGTTTAAATTTACGAATTAATGATTCAATCCAGTTGAAATCAAGAAAGTGGCGATGAAAGACAGGAAAGCAGAGCTCAACAGGGTCTCTAACCTGTTTCATACGAAGAGCCCAAATACGAAAATCGTCCATATCTACATGTTTCATTTCTCTACCAACGAGGTTCTGCCAGTGTTTAAGCCAACTAGAAAAGGTGATTCTTGCACCTGTTTTTTGGACTGTTAATTCTTGAAATTGGGTAAAAAGGTGTTGTCCTACTTCCAATAAATATTCCTCGCTGTTTAACAGTAGAACTGCTAGCTGGGTTACGCTTTTTTTAGCTTCACCAGGGTGCTTGTGATACACAGCAAAGACTTCTCTACCTAATATGTTGTAGAGTGTTTCAATAAGATAATAAAGGTTTTTTCCTTCACCAATGATAAGAACCCTTAGCGGTGAATCTATAGTCTGCGTATCTTCGGGTATGCGTTGCGATTTCATATTTTTCTTAGTTTTCTAATGCGGTTTAAGGCTTTTAGCAAGGAATGAAATATTGTCCTTCCCTGGAGAAAACCTTGCATTTGACTGTAATAAAACAATGTTGTAGGCGATTTGATAATTCTTCTTATGGCAAACATCTGGTAGACTCCCCCTTGGATTCCCACTAACGCGGGAAAATCGTTATCGTGAAACCAGTTAAAGATTGGCTGGGTTTCATTTACATCGGGGAGGAGAATGAAGGAGAGCCGTGCTTTTTTAACGCCAGCTTTAACCCAAGCGTCGGTAAGTGAAGGGTCGTCAATAATTGCTGGGACGATAATATTAACAACTTCCATCCTGGGATTCTCAATTTCACTTTGTTCCCCATTCCAAAGATTATGTATATTTCTTGGCACATTTAATCCTATATTTCTAACAGCGTCTCCAAATTTTAATGTCTCAGGTAGATAGTTTTTAATATCCTCACCCCAATGCATACGGATATAGCTTATTTTTCCTAATCTTGGGTCAGGAATAACTCTATGTTTGGCAGTTTCCGGTTTTATAATCGCCACTACATTGGTTAAAAGGCACTCTTTTCGGCCACCCGACCGGTCGCTCCAAAGGATTTTCATATCCTCGGCTCTATAACCGAGATAACCTTTTGTAAAGATAAATGTTAGTAGGGTGCGCAATATTCTTCTAACTGTACTGTAGTCTCCTCCGAGTATTATGGGACATTTATTATGAATTACAGTTTTTACCATTGTTTCAAAAAAACCATCTTCTAGTGCCTCATCTTTTCGAAAAATTGGTCTCCAAGAACCAGCAATGAGTAATGAAAGGGCAACAAAGGATATGTTCCATAGAACAGTTTTTTGAAAAGTAGAGAAATATTGATTGGAGAGGTGTTCTGCTAACTCTTTTCTTTGGACAATATCTGGAAAATCCGCTGAAAATATAGTTTTAGTAATATATACGGTTTGGAATGAGTAGCTGTAAGATATCGATACTATTACTATAGAATATATAAGTATTGACAAACCTATTAGTATTAGCTGCTGCCTATTAGATATATAACTTTGCTTATCAAATAAGAGGTGGAGGAAGAATAAACAACCAATAATGAAAGATAATATTGTAAAAATCCATAAAAAATTAATTCCTATGTCCGCAGATATGTTGCAGTCATTATTAGCAACCGAAATTATTTTTATGAATAAATTCTGCAGATAAGGAATATCATTTAGTAATATTGTAATATAGTTAAATATATTGTATAATACAGCACTGACTGATAAATAATATGCGCTTGTAATAACGAGCACAACACACATAATGAGAACAATACATATAATAATATATGAAGCAACATTGCATATAACCCTCCAAATTGATAAAATTATGTTTAAAGCTCTTCTAGACCTGCCCGATAAAAACGAGAATATCAATACAATGAAGGCAATGATAGATGCAAATACTAAGTGTTTTATTGATATATATTTAAATAAAGCTAAAAATTCTGGTTTCAACAGTTCCTTTGTTATAGGCGTCAAAAATGATAGATTGTCGGTTAATCTATCGTGGCAATGATTAAGAATAGTATTTGTTCCATCACCAGATAACTCCGGTTGCACAATTGGTGTGTGCATATAATCGTGGCAATGCTCACGAATACTATTTGTTCCATGACCAGAGAACTGGGATTGTATAATTGCTTTGTGCATATCATTGAAAATATCCGCATTTATGTTTTTAAAAAAAGACCGGGTTGGTAGGAAGGAGACATAAATGACTGTTATTAAAAATAGAAAAATAAAAATAACGCCCAATAACCTTAAGTTGAGTGTGCGCCCTAGAAAACCACAAGACCTTCTAAAGAAAATTATCATGTTGAAACAAATCCTTGGAATTATGCTGGTAAATGAGTTAGTTTCTAAATATTGTGTCTTAATGTGTAATAAACTATGTAAAATGTCAATAAAAAAATCATCTTGAATTAGAGAAATAAGGACACATATATCATTGCAAAAATAAAATAGTATATAAGAATAACTTGCTATTTCTTCACATAATCTGCGGTTTTTTTATTTGCTATAAGTCTCTTATTCAGCTATAATTACCCAATTTTTCTAAATCTTATCTGTAATTTGCTAATATGGACAAATCTACTGGTCATCAATCTCTGGCGCACAAAGCTTCCTGGGGTTATGTCTGGAACCAGGGGTTTCAATTACTGCAGTTTGGCATCGTGTTTTTGCTGACCGTAATCATTGCACGCTATTTGGGTCCGACCCTGCAGGGTGATTACGCCACCATTGCCAGCTATGGCTCCCTGGTCTTTCTAGTTGTAAGCCTGGGTTTTGACGAAAGCCTGAACCGATACACCGCCAAGCATTCCGCAGATACTTCTCTCATCAAAGGCATATTCATCAATTTACTCCGCTGGCGGCTTCTGCTCGCCCTGCCCGCAGTCACACTAATATTTTTCTTAGCTCCACAGGTATCCGCTCTGTTTCACCGCGCTTACCTCTCATTTTATTTCCAGCTTTTTACGCCGTTGGTCCTGGTGGGGCTGTTCACTGCACTCTTTGAGAATCTCTTTATGGGCCGATTAAAGATAAAGGTTATTACCATAATTAAATTGGTTAATAGCCTAATAAATTTGGCGTTGGTCTATTATCTGCTCAATCTGGGCTACGGCATCGGCGCAATCATTCTGGTGAGCCTGGCAATAAATGTAGTCTATTTCTTTATCCTGGTCTATCTCAGCGAGAAAGAACTGCCCGGTGCTATGCAAACCCAGCCGATGAAGCCGATATACTCCTTTAGTATAACCCTCTGGCTGAACAACGGAATCAACTTCATCCTGGGCAAGCAACTGGACATCCTGTTCCTCAGCATCTATTCTCTACCCTCGGAGCAGATTGGCTACTATCATGTGGGCATAGGCCTGGCTATCGCCCTAAATGCCATACTTTACTCCGGTCTCTTCGGCGTTTCTCTGGCGGCGCTTTCGGAGGCATATGCTAAAGGGGGGTTAGATTCACTGCGTCGGGGCTGGCAGACGATAATCAAACTGGCTTTGGTGCTCTGTGTGCCAGCCTTTGCTTTTCTGATTTTCAATGCCGATGTATTAATAATCAAGTTCTACGGCGAGGAATACCGGCAGAGCATTGCCCTCTTTCAAGTCTTTTCATCAATTTTCATTTTTATGCGCATCTTGGGCGGAGGGGTGCACATAACCACTCTCTATGCCCTGGGGCGGGAGAAGCTGGCGTTGGTGCTTAGGGCTATCTCCGGTGGGTTGAATATTGTCCTGACATTAATTCTAATACCATATTGGGGGGTGTGGGGTGCATTATATGCCACGGCAATTGCCACTGTGTTGGTGATTTCTTTAGAGCTTACCTTCGCAAAAAGGATTATTCAAGGGAAGTATCCAATAGCTTTTGCCATAAAAATATCAGTAGCTACCGTTCTCGGCTTAATTCCCAGCTGGCTGGTGCCCGGTGGGAGTTTCCTTTGGTTTTTCGCGCGCGGCGGGTGTTTTCTAGTTATATTTATTCTGGTCGCATATCTGGTCAAACCGCTTTCGGCGGACGACCGGGAGATACTGGACAAGGCATTTCCCAAGCTGGGTCGCCTGTTCGCCAGTTTTGTCCCTCAAAGAAGGAAAGAGAGATAAGCAAATATTGGGCGATTAGACCGGAAATGAAAAAAAGCCAGCTATTCAAGCTGGCTTTAGGTTTTTCAGAACAATAGAAGCTATAAGCTAAAGATGAAATATTCCAGAACCTTTTTGGATTCGTCGGTGATTTGAGCTTCGTAGTGGAAGGAGGTATAGACCACTCTGCCACCGCCGACAGACGGTGAAAAGCTGACCAGGATGGGTTTATCGGTCATAGGACCATCATAGGTGGTGAAGTCGCCGGAAATATGTATGGTGGTTCCAGCACCGACACCGTTCATAACTACCCAAGACCAGAGGTCAAAATTAATGGGGACGGTGGTGCTGCCCAAATAAGCAGCCAGGGCAGAGTCAACGACATCGGCGGTAATCTCCTGCGAATCTCCAATGTAGGGGTCAGCGGGGAAGTCTATAGCAGAAGACCAGGCATCTTCCGCGTATAGGTAAGCCCAGTCGGAGGCGTAGAGGGAACCACCACCAGCGACAAAGTTTTGAAGATTGGCTTGAACTGTTGGGTCTGAAGCGTAGCTGGTATCACAACCACAGTTAAGGAAGATAATCTTGAATCCAGAGACGATAGAATAATCGGCTAGGTCGGATTCATAAATAAATGTGTAAAGCACTCCCAGGTCATTTAAGACGATTTCAACGCTATCATAGTCACCTTGCACAACCGCTATGTTGCTGGCATCGGTATCAAAACGAATTTGAGTATCCCCGGAGACACTACCACCCTGCACTGAAATAGTGATTTGTCCCGACCAGTTTCCCTTGGTGGCAGTAAGGGTGTAATTACCGTCGGGGACATTGTTTAAAGTGTATTTGCCCGCAGAGTCAGTTGTAGTGCTAGCGGTATAAGCAAGATAACTGGCAATAGATACTGTCGCCCCGGGTATGGGCACATTACCATTGGGTGAAGTTACCGTGCCGGTTACTTGTCCGGGGTTTGTTGCTACGTTTTCGCAATTAATCAGAAAGAGTAAGCCACCAGCTATGAGAATCAAGCTGGTGATTAGGAATAATCTTTTCATTTTAATCCTCCTGACGATATTTGGTTGGGGATATTGGTTACTGCATATTGTGCTATTAATTATAGATTAAAAATAGGGGAATTTCAAGTATCATTAATATTGTATTAAACTTCCGTCTGGCACTATCCGGGTGCCGGCTTTGCCATCTAACGCCGGCACTACCATCTCCGGGGAGGTGATGATGACCGCTTTCCCTCCGGATTCCAAGAATTGTATCGCCGCCTCAATTTTAGGTCCCATAGAGCCGGCAGGAAAATTCCCTGCTTTGTAGTATTCCTTAGCTTGAGATTTAGTAACCTTTGAGAGTTTGACTTGCTCCGGAGTTTTATAGTGCAAATATACCGCCTCTTCTCCGGTGAGCATCACAAATATCTCCGCACCGACCTCTATCGCCAATACCGCGCTCGCCCGGTCTTTGTCAATGACCGCATCCACGCCCTCCAAAATATGGCCCTCCATATAATAAACTGGTATTCCTCCTCCACCGCAGGCGATGACAATGATGCCCTCCCTGACCAATCTCTTAATCACCGCTGATTCCACCACGGCTAGAGGAATGGGCGAGGGCACCACCCGGCGATAACCCCGACCGGGGTCTTCCTTTATCACCCAATCGGTCTCCGCCTGCAACCGGGGTAAGTCCCTCTCTTTAAAGAATGGGCCTACAAACTTGGTGGGATTTTGCATAGCCGGGTCGTTCTGGTCAACCACCACCTGGGTGAGAACTGTAACCACATAACGTTCTATGCCCTCTCGGTGCAGGCGGTTCTGCAGGCTCTGTTCTATCATATAACCCATATCCCCCTCGGTGCCGGCGACGCATACTCCCAAAGGGACTCGGGGAACCAGATGCGCTGCGGACTCCACCCGTATGAGGTAGTTGCCCACCTGGGGACCATTTCCGTGGGTGATGATTATGTTATAGCCGGAGCGAATTAGCTCCACAATGCCCGCCAAACTCTCCCGGGTATTGGCGAATTGTTGGTAGATATTTCCCTCTTGCCCTTCCTTTATGATAGCATTTCCACCTAAGGCAATAACTGCCGTCTTGCTTTTACTCAATTTGCCAGATTCCTTGGTTTTATTTGATTTCTTAATAGCCATTGTCTTTTAAAACTCAGCTCCTCACCAGTTTGACCTACACGAACCCCTCTACTTTTATCGCTCAAAATTCAAAGAGTATATAAAAATAATAGATTGAAATGGCAAACCAAAAACCGCTGGTTATATCTCCAGCGGTAAAAAATGCTTTTTAACCTAAAAACCTGCTTCCAGTTCCTCCAATTGCTTAATCATGCTTTTAAGTAGTTCCTGCTCCTCCGGGGTGGAAGCGCTTTCTTGCATCTTGAGAATGGCTCGCTTAGCTTCCAACATCATATCCGGCAGGTTGCTGACCACCGTTCGGCTGCCGGTCTCGGTGTAGAATCCTACCGCCAATGCCCATTGAAAATCCTCTAACGCGGCGGATAGGTTTTTCTCTCCCCAGCTGACCAGTCCCAGTCCCAGATAAGCGCGGAAGAGCAAAGGATTTTGAGATAGGGCGCAGTTGAAACTAGTCTGGGCGTCGGAGTATTTCTTCCGGGCAAGTTGAGTATCTCCCAGGTCAGCCCACACCTCAGCGTCTTTTTCGTCTATCCCTAAAGCCTTGCTGAAACTCTCCTCTGCGGAGTCGGCATCCTTCTGTTCCAATTGCACTAATCCTAAACAGACCAGGGGTTGGGGATTGTTAGGGTCTAGCTCAAAGGATTTGCGAAACCATTTTTCCGCTTCGTCCGGTTTATTCAACTTCGCCGACAGAAGACCTCTAATCAACAGCAGATAAGGGTCATCGGGATTCAATTTCGCCGATTGCTCAATCTGCGCCATAGCATCGGCAAAGCGGTCCAAACCGAGGAGGAAGATGGTATAGTCCATTCTGGCTTCCAGGTATGCCGGGTCAATATCCAAGGCGCTTTTAAAGGCTTCTTCGGCAGAGGTTATCTCCTTTTGAGCGGAGTATATTCTGCCCAACTGTCTCCAGGCGGGAGCGAACTCCTTGCCCAAATCCAAAGACTGTTTGAGTGCTTGGATGGCTTCTTCCGGTGAACCGGAGAGCGCCAGATTTATGCCCAGATTATACCAGGTTAGCTGTTGGTTAGGAGCTTTCTCCACCGCTTGTTGCAACAGCTCTTTGCCCCGGGATAAATTTCCAGCGTTGGTGAGCGCAGAACCCCAGGCAATCAGCGCCTGGGTATCCTCAGGATTTTTATTGACCGCCGACTCAAATGCCTTTGCCGCTTCGGCGAATTTTTTCTCGGAAGCCAGCTGTAAGCCCTCTTCGTAGAACATTTGAGCCTGGGAGAGGTTTTCACTTGAGAGAGGAACTACCTCTATCTCCTCTCCCAGTTTTGTAGCTATATCTTTCAGGAGCTGGTTCACCTGTGGGTTGAGCGGGTCTATTTTAGCTATGTATTTAAAGGTTTTTTTGGCGCCTTCATAATTTTCCGCAGACGCCTGAGCGATTCCGTAATCCAGGAGTAATTCAACTTTATTCGGCTCCCGAGCCAAAGCCTGCTTATAAGCGGACATTTCTTGCTGGTGGTTGCCCAACTTGCTATAAGCCAGGGCTAGATAATGATAGGGCAGAGAGGTCTTGGTGTCCAATTGCGCCAGGGCGGTGAACTCTTCAACCGCCTGGTCGTATTCACCAAGTCGGGAGTATATAGTTCCCAGGTTGAGGAGCGCCAGTATATCCTGGGGATTCAGGGTGAGGGCTTTTTGGTAATTATCCTTTGCTTCGGTAATTTTTTTTTGGAAAAATTGAGCGGTAGCTAGAGCGGTGATGTAGATAGGTTGCTTGGGAGAAAGCTCCACCGCGGCACTGAATTCCTCCTCCGCCTGGGCGAATTTACCAGCCTGCCCCAGAGTCATACCCAGCTGGTAGTGTTCCGCGGCGCTCATTTGGGCATAGACTGTAGATATAATAGAGAAAACTACATAAAATAACAGCAGTAATATTTTTTTAATCATTTAATTGATTCTCCAGATGGTTAGAGAACTCTTGATGCTCCTTTTTGCATCACAGTTGGCAAATACCTAAATATTATATTATACCATATTTCTTCAAAATGTCGTTCAGGTTTGGAGAGCCCATCTCCGCCAGTTCGTAAAATACTCTGGTTGATGGTTTTTTTATGGGAAAGAGACGCTTAAGGTCTATGGGAGTGCCGATTACGACGCTATCTACCGGGGTGTTCTCTATAGTCCTGGCCAAATCGTGTATCTGTTCCTCATTGTAGCCCATAGCTGGCAGGATATTACCAATATTGGGATATGTTTCAAAGGTTTGGGCGATTTTGCCCACTAAATAAGGGTGGGGGTCAACTATCTCTTTGGCGCCATATTTCTTAGCGGCAACAAATCCGGCACCTATCTCCATCTCTCCGTGGGTCAGTGTGGGTCCGTCTTCCACCACTAATACCCGTTTGCCCTTAATCAGGTTAGGGTCTTCCACGGTGACCGGGCTTTCCGCCTTGACGATATCCGCCTTTTTATTGACCGAGCGAATATTTTTGACTAACTGTTCTACATCCTCTGGTTTTGCGGAATCAATTTTGTTGATAATTACACAATCAGCCATACGCAGGTTGGTCTCACCGGGATAGTAGCGTAATTCGTGTCCTACACGTAGGGGGTCAGCCACCACAATATGCAAATCAGGCTGGTAAAAGGGTGTATCGTTGTTGCCGCCGTCCCAGACGACGATGTCAACTTCTTTTTCTATTTCCCGCAATATGAGTTCATAATCAACCCCGGCGTAGACCAGAATTCCCTGCATAATGTGCGGTTCATACTCCTCGCGCTCCTCAATGGTGCACTTGTACTTATCCAGGTCTTCCAGGCTGGCAAATCTTTGCACTATCTGCTTTTTTAAGTCACCGTAGGGCATAGGGTGGCGAACTACTCCCACCTTCTTATCTTTCTTTTGTAATATATCTACTACCCGTCGGGTGGTCTGGCTTTTACCGCAACCGGTGCGCACGGCGCAAACGGCTACTACCGGTTTGGTGGATTTAATCATAGTAAATTTAGGACCCAGCAGAAGAAAATCTGCTCCGCAGGCATTAACCAGTGCGGAGCGATGCATCAGGTAATCGTAGCTGACATCGCTGTATGAGAAGGTTACTTCATCCACCTTCAACTCGCCAATCAGCCGGGGAAGCTCGGATTCATCGTAGATGGGGATGCCCGCAGGGTATTTATCGCCGGACAGTTCTCTAGGATATTTGCGCCCGGCAATGTCTGGAATCTGGGTAGCGGTGAAAGCCACCACCTCCCGTTCTGGATTATTACGATAATAGGTATTAAAATTGTGGAAGTCGCGCCCGGCGGCGCCCATTATAATCACTCGTTTCTTCACCGGATAAGCCCTCCAGGAATGGTAATGGTTGGTTTCCGAGATTAGATTTTCAAAAATCCACCAATTATATGGGTTTTTAGGGAATACGCAAGAGAATTAAATCAGTCCGGCGGGGGAGGAAATTTCTTCCGGTCAGAAAGGAGAGCCTGCCTATATTGCAAGACTAGCATTATCATGGCTAAACCACCCACAATGGGGATGACAAAGCCTAAAAACAGCATAGTCTTGCCAATGGCTGGATTGACTTCAGTGGTTGGACAAAGCGGTGAATACCAGAAAGAGCCCACTATTTGCGGAGGAATCTGATATTCCAGGCGATAGGGTCCGTTGGGGTAGGTGGCAATCTCCGGTGGTGCAAAGATGCCGGCGGAGTTGGTCAAGATAATAGTGCGCCAACCGGCATATATAGGCGAGCATTCGGGTAGATAGTATCTAATTCCTCCGGCGGGCACTATATGTTCCATAAATCTCCAGGAAAGAAGCAATCCCGGCAAAGTGACCAGTATTCCCAAAGAGGCGAATATGGAAAGCCAGATAGTTCTGGGTAGTCGGCGCAATCTATCCAGTAAATAGCCTATGGGGAGCATAAGCAATGGAATGAGGGGCATAACATATCTGGGACCGTAACTGGGGTCTCCAGACCAATACCACAATCTACCGAAGAAGATAAGAAAGGCGATTAAACTTGCTACAATGAAGACAGCTTCCGCCCGATGTTGGCGGCTGAATTTGAAAAACCCGATTACTGCTAAAATGGAGGCAGGGAAGTAGAACAGTAGACCCACCCCGGGGGAGAATAGCAATCCGAAGATACCAATGCCTGGCGGAATAGAACGGGTCTGATTACTCACTGTGTAGCCGACATCAAATACTCCGCCGAAGTGAAGCAGGTTGGTGGTCATTACTGCTAATACTCCCAAGGCGAAGGGTAGTAAGTAGATGGAGAGCCAAAGTGGTCGTTTCTTGAATGAATGGGGTAGAATTAACCAGAGGTAGAACAACATTGGAATTACCAGGATGAGGGAGTAGAGCTTGATGGTCATAGCATACGCCAGGCAGGCTGAGGAGAGGAATAACCAATGCACTTCTGACGATTCTCGGTAGCGCTGAAGAAGATAAAAGGATGCGAAAAACGATAGGCAGAGCAGAATCTCGCCCCAGTTACCAGTAGAACTGTAATACCAGATTGGCGTAGTGAGCATACAGAGAAGAGAAGCGCTAATGGAAACCGCTCTTCCCACCCCCAGACGCAATAAGCTAGCATAGATGAGAAAACCCAGCAAGGCTCCGGCAATGGGCATAACCATACTTGCGAAGAAGATGAATAAAGCCTGAGGTGTGGTTGCCAGAGGAAGTAGAGAGATTATCTTGCCGAGGGCTAAGCCGGGTAGAAGAGAGATTATCCAACCCACTCCAGATACTGGATAGAGCTTTCCGTCTATTCCCAATTTCGCCCGATAGGTCTCGGTGCCGGGGATATAGCCGGTTTCATCTATGCTCAGAGAGCCTCGCTCTAATATTGAACGGGCGCTCAGATATACATAGTAGCCGTCGCTGCCGGTAATGGGACCGCCATTATAAGCCCAAAGGTTGAATATTAGTATCGCCAGAAAGAGCCAGAGCCCGATACGGGTTCTATGCTCCTTCTGGTTTTGTCTTTTCTGCTGTTTTCCAGGCACTAAATCCCACCCCTTCTATTCCCTGGTTTTTAAAATTTTACGAACCTTTTTATAGACTATCATAATAAAAAGTATAACTCCGGCAAAAAGACATAATTCGGTCAATGCCACCACTAATTTTGTGGTCAGTTTTACATCAGGGTTAATTAAGGTCTTTAGCGCCAATGGTCGGATGATATTATTTTCGGCAAACTGCTCCAAGTTAAAACGGTTGGTTTTGTGCCAATCATATACTTCCAGAAAGCCGGGCGGTTTATGCCAGAGCTTTGCCCATTGCACAGCTACCGCTTGCCATTTCAACGCTAAGGGGGAGCATTCCGGGTAGTGACCTAACAGAGCGTAGGAGGGAATGAGCGCCGGGGCAGAGGTCAGGGAGATTAACCAGGAGGGGACTCCAATTAAAAAGCCGATTATCAAAAAAATAATTACGGTGGCATACTTGGCTTTTCTGGATATTTTCGCCAGGAAACAGGCGCAGGGTATCATAAGTGGCGCTATCACCGCCAGAAGGTATCTACTGCCCCACAGAAAGTCTCCACCCCAGAACCAACAGGGTGCAAAGAGGGTAAGAAGCAGGGCTAAGCTTGCCAGGGAGAAGATTGCCTCCCGACGATGCAGATAGAAGAAGCGGCGCAGACCGAGGAGGGAGAGAATAAGCGCCGGAGAATAAAGGAAGAGACCGGCGCCGGGGGAGAGCAATAACCCATATAATCCATCGCTTATATCTCCGCTACCCCAGAGTTCCCCGGGGACAATATTCGCCCAAAGTGAATTGAAGTGGAGATAGTTAAATAGAAATATTCCCAATACGGTAAGCACATTGGGAAGCAGGAATAACATCAGGTCCGACCAGGTTCTCCGCCGAGGGGTTGGCGCTATCAGAAAAAGATAGATGACCAGAGGAATCAAGAAAATGGGAGCGTAGGGTTTTAGCGAGAGGAGGTAGGCAGAGAGTAAGGAGCTCCCCAGTAACCACCAGCGGGTTTCATTTCTGGAGTATCGTGCCAAACAATAAAAGGAAGCCAGGAAAGCGAAGGCTAACAGAGTCTCCGAGCATTCCGACCCCAATGCATAGGTGGAGAAAATGGTGGAGAGGGAATAAAGTGCGGTAGTGGCGAGGCTCACTCTGATAGTGAAGCCAAGGGTAAGCAATAGAGATAGTAACAGTGCAATGCTTCCCGCGGCGAAGAGGAGGTTGGCGAGGGAGCAGAATCTCAAGGCAAAAAAGTCCGCTTGGGGATGCTGAAAGATGAGTTGGGTGCATTCTCCCAGAGCTGAAAAGGGCAACACAGTTAGAAGATGGCCTGGACTTACCGAAAGATAACCGGGACCGAATCTGGTCAAAGCCAGGTTTTTACTGTCGGAGGAATAAAACTCAGAGGATAGCTTATTAATATCAGTTGACCCGGTGAGTATTAGGGCCCGAGCGGTTTGTGCGGCGAAAAAACCTGTGCTCCACCGCGGTAGAGTTAGGCTTTGCAGTAATGCCAAACTCAGCAGAGCCAGGATGAATGCCGAGAGGATTAACCTTTTTGATGAGCTTTTATTAGCTGGCATAGCGAATTGATGGGAACGGGTCGATTAAGCTCAAAGTTAGCATAAAACCTTTCAGTAGGCTATCTGATTTTTTGAAAACAAAGAGGCTTAGGTGATGCGGTATTTGAAGAGGGTCCAGACGGCGCGCAGGCCATCCCAGAAGGTTACTTTTTTACCCTGGCTTTTAAGACGCGGGGTATAGGAGATGGGGATTTCAATGATTTTTAGCTTTTTGCGCAGGGTTTTGGCGGTGACCTCTGGACAGAACTCAAAGCCCACGCTCGCTAAACGAAAAGAATTGAGTAATTCCCGGCGGAAGAGTTTGTAGGAGGTGGCTTCGTCGGTTAAGTGAGAGCCGTAGAGCAGATTGGTAAAGCCGGCTAATAGCCGGTTGGTAGTTCGGGTATAGGTGGAGATGTTGGGGTTATGTCGCAGGAAGCGCGAACCGTAGACCACTTGAGTTTGGGGGTGATTGAAGGGGGTTATGAGCTGGACATACTCTTGAGGAGATAGCTCCAGGTCAGCGTCTTGAATGATGACCACATCACCGCGAGCATAGAGTAGAGCAGTGCGGATGGCGGAACCTTTGCCCTGATTTTGGGGTTTGACCAGAGCTTGAATGCGTCTGGGGTGTTTATCCTGAAGGTTGAGGATAATCTGCCTACTGCCGTCGGTGGAGCCGTCGTCTACCACGATGACCTCTTTGTCCAGGGGCACAGCTAAGACCATATCCACCAGGGTCTCCACCGTGCCGGCTTCATTATAGACTGGGATAATGATGGTTAGTTTCATCGTGGTGCGTGGAGAAAATTTTGCCGTATTCTAATGGCAAGTGGAACAGCTTTTGGAGGAGCAAGTGGTGCAGGATTTGGAGGATGAGGAGGGTGCGGAGAAATCACCGGCGGAGAAATCACCGGCGGAGAAATCGCCAGCGGAGGATTTACCGCCGGTCTTACAGGCGAAAGAAGAAAAGAGTTTTTTGGTTTTATGTCCGCAGAGCGGGCAAGCCGGAATTTTGGCGGTGCTGGACTGGAGTCGTTCAAATTGATGAGCGCAATTGAGACATAAATATTCATAAATAGGCATAGAGAGCTTCCTTGGAATGACTTATGGAAATTCCGACTCAAAGGTTCAACAAAAAGGCGCAAGACATAATTCCGAGGGTCAGTTACTTTTAAATATTATCATATCATATTTGCTTTGTCAAACTGGAATAGACCGGGATAATTATTGCTGTCAACCCCTCCCTCAGCTCGCTTTTACTTTGGATTTATAATGGAGTTATGATATATTGGAGCGGAAATCTTAGTGACAATGAGGGAGAGGGTTATGGATTCAAGAAAAATCGTGGTCTGGGTATTGATTATGGTTTTTATCTCCTGCTGCTGTCTGGCAGAAGAGACGGCGAAGGTGGAGGAGTCCAGTTCAGCGGTATCTTTTTTGCCCGATGATATAGTTAATTACACCTATTCGGTGGGGGAGAGTATGCTGGTCACTCAGGATAACTCGGGAATTGTTCAGGGTTTGGGTTTGCCGGCGGAGTCCTCCATAGAGTCCATGGTAAAGATGAGCTTTTCCGTTGCTCCTGCAGATTGGACAAAATCAGCAACTGTCTACGAGCAACCGAGCGAGGGAGAACAGAGCCAGGGTCCCCAGCCATATCGCCCGTCGCCTCCCTCTACGGATACACCGGCAATGAAGTTGGAGTTCAGCAAGGCAATGCAGAGCTGGCTCATAAACGGTTCCCCGGTCCAACCAATGGTCAACCTGGATTCTGAGCTGAGCGGTAAACAGCTGTTCTATACTTACGATACCGATGGAATAGTGAGTGAGGTCTACAATCTGGACTCAACCATCATTGAATTCTCCCCCATAGACATAAACTGCCTGTTGCTGATGTTGCAGCCGCCGGTTCCGAAGCTTCTAGACGAGTCCACCTGGGATAAGGGAGTTACGGTCAATCTGGCTTTTCCCCGCACCTGGGATAATAAACTATCGGTAACCGAGAAATTGGCGGTCAAATATGCTTATGTTGGCGACAGTTCCTGGCAGGAGAAGCCCTGTTATGTCTTTCAGGTGGAGATAAAAGGGGACGAACTGACCACCTCAACAACCTCCATCAGCTCCACATTTGCCCAGGCCAGCGGCACCGGTAGCGGCACGATTATGTGGTCGCCGGAGTCAAAATGCACCGTGTGGTCGGAGATTGAACTTAATTGGGAGCGGGTGGAGCAACTAAACTTGAAAACTGACCAATATATAATCGTGGAAAAGACCGGGACGGTCTTCTCCCTGGTGCGGGAGGCTCCGCAGAAGACCACTCCCGACAATGAAGGCGAAGAGGGCAAAACCGAGTGAAAACTGCGTTTATGGCATAAAACCTCTGAAAACTTTGGCTTGATAAATGTCTAAGACAATAAAGACAATGCTCGCCCTGACCTTATGTTTTGTGGTTCAGGGCTTAAACATAGGTGAACCTCGGGTTTGGTCTCAAGAGGGTGTAAATTTAGGAGATAACTATGTCCCCGGGGAGGAAAGGTATTTTGCTCTGGGCATAGATATCTCCGGTAGTGTCATTAATCTATACGACCAGCAGGTTTATTTGGGGAGCGTAGAATACCGTAAACTAGTCCAGCATAATGTCCTTTCAGTGGACAAAGAGGGCGCTAAGCTGGCGGTTACCATCAACGATGTGGAATTAAGGCCATATCTATTTGGTGAGCCGGTCTCGCTGAACCTTACTTATGAGTTGGGGTTATTGGGCAAAGAAGTTGCTATTGGGTCTTTCCCGGACGGAAGTTTGAGCCTGGAAAGTTCACTCCCCGAGTCTTACAGCGACCTGAACGGAGATGCTCTGGGTCTGGTCTTTGCCTTATTCAATCGTCTTTATCCCAATGAGGCAATAAATATAGGGGACGGCTGGAGGATAGACCAGCCGCTGACTTTTCCTCTAGGCACCGGCAATAGTTTTCAGGGGAAACTGGCTGGGGAAGCGAGGTTGAGAGAGCTGACCGAGGATGGCTGGCTGGCGGACTTCCGCGGCGAACTCACCGGCGGGGTTCAGTATAAGGGCGGCGTTTTGCTTTTGGGCGGGGAGATTACCGGTCCGATAAATGGAGAGATATATTTTAATAGCGATAAGGGCAATCTGGAGAATCTGAAGTTGACCGGGAATATTACCGGGGAGCTCTCAGGTGTGATTATAGTGCAGCCGTTTCGGCTCAGCATTGATGCCGAGCTAAAGCTGGTGGCTAAGCGATTCTATCCGCAGAGTAATGCCCAACAATGATAATGGGTTGCGTATTAGAGGGATTGACCGGGTGAGAATAATATGATAGCTTTGCAATGGCTGGAAAAAGGTTGCTTGAACCGTAACAGTGGAATATTATGCTCATAGCCGCCTGGACATATTGTGTAAAACGCCCGCTTTCTTTTCTGGTTAATACGATATTGTCGCCCTTTTACCCCCGGGCATATATAGAATACAGGAACTTCTTGGCAAAATTGCTGGATATGCCGCTTGCCGATGTGGCCGATTTGCTCTACAACACCATTGAGTTTCGCGACGACCCCCTGGGAGGAGCGATAGATTACATCGCCTCTCCGCAGATAACCTGGGCTCGGGGCTTTGGAGACTGCGACGATGTGGTGGAAATCTGGGGAAATTTGTTCTCGGAGAAGAGAATGCAGGCGTATAGATTGACTATTCTGACGCTTCCCATTCGCGATTCCCATGTCCTCTGCCTTTTTCACGACGGTGAAGGTTGGAAATTAGTGGACGACGGCGGGTTATATCAGCAAAGTTTCTCAACCAGAGAGGATGCCGTGCGATATCTTCGCCATAATAACCGGAGCAAAATAATAGATTATTTTTTTGAGCGATTTGAAGGATAGCAGGGCGCTGCTTTTTAACTGAGGTTGGCAGAAATTACTTAGGAGGAATCTATGGTCAAGCGCTGGGCGTTGGCTTTGCTGGGCTTGGCAATTATCACCACTTCTTGTTTTTACGGTAACTTTCAAGGTGCTAGAACCATCGGAGAGGGCAAGATTAATGCTCGAACTTATGTAATTGTTCCCGCCTATCTCAATCAACTGGAAAAGAAGAAAATAGAAGAAGGCGGTGGTCAAATCACCGAGTATATCGCCGGTATGTATGTGCAATACGGCGCCACCCGCCGCCTGGATGTCGGTCTGCAGGCAAACGGATTTTCCTTCGGATTTCATGTCAAATGGCAAGCCACCCCGGGAAATAAGAAATATAACTTCGCTCCCATAATCTGGCTCAACTATATGTGGGCCTCCAAGTCCTTTGCCCCCAAGATATCTCTGGTCAACAGCCTGGACCTCTCCAAATCCGCACAGTTGTATCTGGCTTACGAGGGTTTTTATGCTCCCAAGGTTGATTACTCTAAATTATTTAGCGAAGGAGACATTGATTGGAGCACGGCTAAGAACCACTGGTTTGACGACATTGCCTTCGGGATTGACATCACCTTCGGGCGCAACAGCGGTGCAATGGCTCCCTTCGGCTTGTCAATAGAGCTCGCTTACCCCATAGCTAATGTCCGGGGGCATATGATTCTGTTCGGCTTGGGGTTTTCGTATTAGTCAGACGAGGCGCCGCGGACCGGGTCCGAGCTTTTGCAAGGCGTATCGTCTGCACTCTTTCAAAATGCCAGCCCTCTACCCTGATTCCGCAGGAAAACTATCTTGGAAAAGCCCCCCTTCCCCAGGGGATAGGGTGGCATGATGAAAACTAATAAGTTTAGTAGAATAGAAGAAGAAATAATCTTAGTAGTGTTATGAAAGGAGAAAGGGATGAGATTATTAACGACAGGACTGGTAGTTGTCGGTTTGTTGCTGCTATATGCACAAGCGTTTGGTGAAGAGACAAAGACACTTGAGGAGTGGGGTTTTCCTCCGATAAGCCAGTGGGTATTAAAGTCTACGTATACGGATTCTTTGACTGTGCCCAGGCATCCCAAGGGGACTGTAATAGGTGAGGTTTATGTAATATGTGAGGATTATGATATCCCCTCTGAACACTCTAACGTTACCTACACAACCTACAGATACTCAGACGAGGTCAAGTGGTGTGTGGTAATTATGAAGATGGTCTGGGGGGCTTTTGTTTATGAGGATTACGATTACGACGGTCTATGGACGGGTAGGACAGTGTATTACTGATTTGTAGGACAGGTAATTATTTAATAATATTAAACTAACTACCTGGTAATTAATAGTCTAGCCCGATGAAAGGAGATAGGAATGAAAAGATTGACAATAGGACTGGTAGTTATCGGTTTGTTGTTAGTGTGCTCACAATCATTCGGTATTGTAGAAATTCCCCTTACTACTGGATGGGCTTTACCTCCTACAAGCGAATGGCAGTTACAGAGCAGCGGTTACATTGACGATGGGGACTTTACGGAAGTGTATATTTGTTCAGATATGCGTATATTTACATATACTGCTCCTGGTAAGTCTGAATGGTATTGTATTAGGATAGATATGGGCGAGAGTATATTTGTCTATGAGGATGACGATTACGACGGTCTATGGACGCTTAGGATAGTGTATAAGTGAGGTGTAGGACAGGTAATTATTTAATGATATTAAACTAACTACCTGCTAATTAATAGTCTAGCCGATGAAAGGAGAGAAAAAAGATGAGAAGATTAACAATGGGACTGGTAGTTGTCGGTTTGGTGTTGGTATGCTCACAAGCGTTTGGTAAAGAGGAAAAGACGCTTGAGGAGTGGGGTTTTCCGCCAACGAGCCAGTGGGTGTTCCATGACAGCTCCTATGTAAGTGATGATGGCGACGGACTCAAGGGGACCGTATGTGAAACCTATTTAGTTCCTCCTTCGCTTCTTGTTCCGTACGGTATTTTCGCTGCCTACAAATACCCAGATGAGGCTAAGTGGTGTAAGATATGTGTGCCTACGACTGGAGCATTTGTAGTGTTTGAGGACTATGACCACGATGGTTTGTGGGCGCAGAGGCTGCGGTGACGGTGATTTATAGGACAGGTAATTATTTAATATTATTAACTAACTGCCTGGTAATTAATGGTCTGGCCGATGAAAGGAGATAGGAGCAATGAAGAAATTTGTCGCCATTATGCTGATTCTCGCCGTAGCTATTTCTGGTCTTCTGTTTGTGAGCTGCAAGAAGGAGGAGAAGAAGGTGGAGGAGAAGAAGGCTCCCGTAGAGGAGAAGAAGGTTGAGGAGAAGAAGGCTCCGGTAGAGAAGAAGACTGCGCAGCAACTACTGCAGGAGGAGAAGGAGTTGGAAGAGAAGAAAGTGGAGGAGAAAGCACTCGTGCAGGACGAGGAATGGAAAAAATTCAGGAATAATGAGTCAAAATACCTGGGTTCTGTCGTAACATGGGAAATAGAAGTTGGTATCGTTGGTTTGGGTAGAGCATTCGGGTGGTTAGGCGGGCATTCTCAGAAAGAAGTATTCATATTAAGTCCTATACCTGGCATGGACTTCAACGATGCAGCTTCAAAGTCTGGTAAGTTTCCTAAATTACACGCAGACGACTGGGTTATTATTACTGGAAGTTTTGAAGGGGTTAGTGGTGATGGCGTTGTTATTCTTAAGCCAATAGCAATTATTAACAAAGGTGTTAAATAAGTTGTTTAATAGAGTATTAACTTACTCCCTTTTAATTGATGGTCTGGGGGCTACCTAGTAATTAAAGCCTAGAGGGGGTTAGGATGGAAGTGGCGCAAGCCTTCGCCCGGCCATTAACTGGGTGGGAAAGAGGGATACATCCTCCGGATGTCCCTCCTGAAACGATATTGAGCCTGTCAAAGAGCATGCTGCACTTGACTTATTATTCAATATGCGATATTATCTCTTATATTGGTATTTATACTTACTTCAAAGGAGATAGACATGGCCAAATTTATTTTCAGCGAATACAATAGGGCTGAATCTCAAGAGGCATCCAGAGGTATTGTATTTACTTTTGATATCCAGAGCACTGCAATTCGCAATGCAATTAGCAAAAAGCTTCTTGAAATGGGTTACAAATGGGTTTGCACCACTACTTGGTTTAATAAAGCTAATCCTCTCCTTACTCGTGGTCGGCAGATATTAGACCAAACTAATGATTTAATTGCTCAGTATGAAGAAAATGAATATTTTGAAAATTATTGTTTAATCGTAATTCCTCCAAACGAAGATTATCCCGCCATTACTATAGGACAATATAGTTAATACTATTTTCTATAATGACCTATGGTGACCATTCCAAGGAAAGAGACTTATACCTATCCCTCCCTCCCCTTTCAATAGCAGCGATTTCCAGCCCAGGCCCAAACCGACTACCGGCGTGAACTTGTCTCCTACCTGCGCGGCTCCTGCGGAGGCAGAAAAGCGCGCCTTCGCCCTGGTTTTCAGCGGGCATATATCCTTCTTGCAATGCCATATCAGCATAAACGGCGAGCCACTTACCGGGTTCACCGATGCCCTCTACCTCTCCGGCCTCATCTTCACCTCTCTGGGGCTAGGGGATTTCACCCCCCAGGACACCATTACAAAGATGCTGGTCCTCGCCGAGGTTATGGTGGGCTTCATTATGCTGGGTTCGCTGGTCTCCTTCTTCGCCAACAAGTTGGTGCGGAGGGATTAGGTGGGGGGACTCCTCTCAACCCCCCTAGCCCCCCTTAAAAAGGGGGGAAACGCAGCCTATTCTACCCCCCTATTAGGGGGGTTGGGGGGTAGTCAATCCATACAGGAAACTTACGGTTAAGTTAATATGTTTTAATTCTGAGGTGAGGGTATGATGGGTAAAGATGATGAGAATTACTATGACCAATTCAAGGGCAAGGTCATCGCCTTAGCCGAGTCCGTCGCCTATCAGGATGGCGCCACAATCAGCCAGACGCTCATCGAAAAGAAGACCGGCACGGTAACCCTGTTCGCCTTTGATGGGGGTCAGGGGCTTTCCGAACATACCGCCCCCTTTGACGCTCTGGTCTATATGCTGGATGGGTCTGCGGAGGTGGTCATCTCCGGAAAATCGCACAATCTCAACGCCGGGGAGATGATAATTATGCCCGCAGGCAAGCCCCACTCGCTCGTAGCGCTGACCAGATTCAAGATGCTTTTGGTGATGGTCAAGGAGTAGGAAGGTGGACATATTCTTTGTCGTTGGGCAAACGCTGAGCAAAAGCCAACCCCCCTTGCCCCGCCAAAGGCGGGGTTGGGGGGTATTATATTTTCGGTTTGGTGGGTAGGGGAGGCTCTCAGCCTCCCGTTGCAATTCAACCCCCTAGCCCCGCAAAAGGCGGGGTTGGGGGGTATTATATTTTTGGTTTGGTGGGTAGGGTAGGCTCTCAGCCTCCCGTTGCAATTCAACCCCCCTCTAAAAAGGGCGGGTTGGGGGGTATTACATATAATGTTTTTGTATTTAAGGGCGGGGTTTTTATTTGTTTTTACCGGTAGCTCTTTTTAAGGCGGTCTCGGGCCCCCTGCTCCTCAAGCGCCAGGCGGACTAATTCATCTATCAATTGCGGGTAAGATAGTCCGCTCGCCTGCCACAGCTTAGGATACATAGAGATAGCGGTGAAACCCGGTATGGTGTTTATCTCGCTAAGATACAACTTTCCCGTCTCCTTATCCAATAGAAAATCTGCTCGCACCATTCCTCGGCAATTGGTAGCTAAGAAGGCGCGAATGGCGATTCCCTGGGCGAGCCTGGTCAATTCATCATCTACTGGTGCCGGGACCAGGAGTTCCGAGTTATCATCTATATACTTGGCGTTATAATCGTAAAACTCATTTGCCGGCACAATCTCCCCTAAAATAGAGCATTTGGGCTCCAGATTACCCAGAACGGCGCACTCCAGCTCGCGAGCGGATATCCCTTGCTCTACAATCACCCGGTTATCGTAGCGGAATGCCTCGGTTAGCCCCAAATCCAGCTCCTTCCTGCTTTTAATTTTACTTATCCCCACACTGGAACCTAAATTACAGGGCTTGGTGAAGACAGGATAGTGCAATTCCTGCTCAATTTGAGAGATAATTGATGGTTGGTCTTTCAGCCAGTCGTGATAATTATAAACTAGATAGGGGAGGGTGGGCAGGTCATTATGCTGAAAAACCAGCTTGGTATAACCTTTGTCCATTATTAAAGCAGATGATAATACTCCCGCTCCGACAAAAGGTATATTTGCCAGCGTGAGCAGTCCCTGAATGGTGCCGTCTTCGCCGTTGGGACCGTGCAGAACCGGGAAGGCACAATCTATGTTCTTAGATAATTCTTGTGGGAGTGTTCTTCCGTCAAGCGAATGGAGGTGTTTTTTGGTGGGGTCTGCCGGCAGGCAGACTGTATATGCGCTAGAGGCGTTGCCAGAGAGCAATAATTTTGGGTCCGCCGCCGTGAACCATTCCCCTTGCTTGCTGATAAATACGGGAATGACATCGTAGCGGTCTTTATTGACTGCAGAGATTACATTCCCCGCGGAAATCAAGGAAACTTCGTGTTCTCCGCTAACTCCGCCAAATAACACTAATAAACGAATTTTATTGTCAGCCATCCTCTCCCCCCGCAATTTGGGATTATTCTAACCAAAGAAAATCATTTGGTCAAGGGTTTATGTGGCGGAAGGCAATCACTGGGGGATTGTCTAATCGGGCAATCACAGGGGATTGCCCCTACGATGCAATCACGGGGGATTGCCCCAACATATAATTATTGAAAAAATGTGGATGGTGTGGTAAAATGGCATACTATTTTCCCTATTTTACACAAGGCCATATAAATAAGGTTTGGGTAAGCCTATGGTCTATTCCAGAAAAGAAGATTTTTCCGAAGAGGGCTATCAGCACATTGACCGGTTGATTGAGCGCCTGCATCGGGTCAAGCCACGGTATGTGATGCTCTCCGATAATGTCTGGGCACCGAATATAGATGTCTTTGTGGCTGGTAAAGATATAATTGTCAAGGTGGATTTAGCCGGCGTGGATAAGAATAAGGTGCGAGTGCGACTTAAGGAGCGTCTGCTGACCATTGAGGGCTATCGCATTGATATGGACGAAGGCAGACGAGCGCAGTTTATTCAAATGGAGATAGATTACGGTCGCTTTTTCCGCCAGATTGAGCTGCCCGTAGAGGTGATTGGCGAAAAGACCCAGGCAAACTACGAAGCCGGTTTCTTGCTAATCACTATGCCCATAGCCCTGCCGGATAGTTTTCAAGTAAATCTCAAGTAGAGGTTGCAGCTTTTGAACGAAAAAGAAAAGAATAGCAAAGCATTATCTAAAGAAGATATTATTGAGCCGGTGGCGGATATTGAGATACCGGAAGAACTCCCCATTCTACCGCTACGAGATATAGTTGTCTTTCCGTTTATGATCATCCCGCTGGTCGTAGCCAGACCTTCCAGCATTGAGCTGATAGATGAGGCGCTCAAGGGAAACCGAATTATCGGCTTATTTGCGCAAAGAGACCCTTCCATAGAGAAGCCCGCTAAAACCGACCTGAGAGAGATAGGTTCCGCCGGATTGGTCTTGAAGATGCTCAAGATGAGTGAGGGCAACCTGCGCATCCTGGTGCAGGGGTTAGCACGTTGTAAGCTCCAAAATTACACGCAAGAGGAGCCTTATTTTAAGGCTAAAGTGGAAAGGCTGAACGATTTTGTAATCCCCTCGGTGCACATAGAGGCTTTAAAGCGCTCCATTCTGGCTAGCTTTCAGGAGATGGTAGAGCTGGCGCATTACCTGCCGGAGGAAGCCTATATTACCTCCATAAATATTGAAGACCCCGGTAAGCTGGCTGACTTTGTAGCCTCCAACATCAATATTGAGCATAATAGCCGGCAAAAAGTTCTGGAGCTGACCGATGTGGCTCAAAGATTGGAGCTGGTCAATAGCCTTCTGGGAAAGGAAGTGGAGCTTCTCCGGCTGGGCACCAAGATACAGAGCGAGGCTCGTTCCCAGATGACCGAGGCGCAGAAGGAGTATTTCCTCCGCCAACAGCTCAAAGCCATTCAAAAAGAGCTGGGCGAGGAGGATGGCGCTTCCGCAGAGATTGAGAACCTGCGCAAGAAGCTGGCGGAAAAGGCGCTTCCGGAGGAGGTCCGTCAGTCTGCCGGGGAGGAGCTGGAGCGTCTTTCCCACATAAACCCAGCCAGCGCCGAATATACCGTAGCCCGCACTTATATAGACTGGATTTTGACTCTGCCGTGGATGGAATCCTCGGTTGATGCGCTGAACATAGACGAGGCGCGCAAAGTGCTGGACGACGACCATTACGACCTGGATGAGGTCAAGGAGCGCATTCTGGAATATCTGGCGGTGCGCAAGCTGAAAGAGGATATGCGCGGTCCCATTCTCTGTTTTGTGGGTCCTCCGGGAACCGGCAAGACCTCTCTGGGGCGCTCCATAGCCAGGGCTTTGGGAAGAAAGTTTGTCAGGATGTCGCTCGGTGGCATTCACGACGAGGCGGAAATTCGCGGTCACCGTCGCACCTATGTGGGCGCTCTGCCCGGTCATATAATCAATGGTCTGCGCCGGGCCAGCACCAACAATCCAGTATTTATGTTGGACGAGATTGACAAAGTGGGGAGCGACTTTCGCGGCGACCCTTCATCGGCTCTTCTGGAAGTGCTGGACCCGGAGCAGAACTTCTCATTCCGGGATAACTATCTGGACCTGCCCTTTGACCTGTCCAAAGTGATGTTCATAACCACGGCGAATATTTTGGACACGGTGCCGCCGGCGCTGCGCGACCGGATGGAGACACTGCGTCTGGTGGGCTACACTATTGACGAGAAGGTCAACATCGCTCGCAAATTTCTGATACCCAAACAGCTTACCGAGCACGGTTTAAATAAGTCCAATTTGAGCCTTACCGTTCCGGCACTAAAGATGATGGTCAATAATTACACTCGGGAGGCGGGATTACGTAATCTGGAGAGGCTTATCGCTCGCATCTGCCGAAAAGTAGCCATCAAGGTAATCAAGGATAAAAAATATACTATTAAAGTAACCCCGGAGGATTTAGAGGAGTTTTTAGGACAACGTCGTTACTACGATGAATTGCGGGGTAGATGCCCTATCGTGGGTATGGCTACCGGATTGGCTTATACTGAATACGGTGGGACGCTCACTTTTGTGGAAGCCACCAGGATGCGGGGGAAGGGAGAACTGACCCTGACCGGTCAGCTGGGTGATATAATGAAAGAGTCGGCGGTTGCGGCGCTCTCCTATATTCGCGCCAACGCCAAACGCTACAATATTGATGAGGAGATATTTTCTAAAATAGACATCCACATCCATGTTCCTGCCGGGGCAATACCCAAGGATGGACCTTCGGCGGGAATAACTATGGCGACCGCCCTGGTCAGCCTGCTCACCAATCGTCCGGTGCGTTGTGATATGGCAATGACCGGTGAAATTACTTTAATTGGTAGAGTATTGCCCATCGGCGGGGTGCGGGAGAAATCTCTGGCGGCGGTGCAAGCGGGAATTAAACAGGTTATTTTACCCAAAGAAAATGAGAGCTCGGTTGAGGAAATTTCCGACGAGGTGCGGGGAAGATTAAAGTATATTTATGTAGACAATATTGACCAGGTGTTAAAGGAAGTGTTGATTCCTTTACATTCCTCTAAACAGGTGGAAAAAGAGGCAGGAGGTAGTGGTAAGAAATGATGAGATGGTTTTACCGGCATTTTTGCCTTAGCAGTTAGCGAATTTTCTTGAAGACCAGAGCTTGGTGGCACAAAATTTGCCCTTTTTAGGTGAAAAATTCTAATTAAATATGAATTCCCTAAGGAAAGGATTAAAACTATGGAGAAGGAAAGGAGTAAGAGTATGAAGATCAAACCGTTAGGCGATAGGGTTTTGGTCAAACGAATGGAAGAGGATGAGGTAGTCAAGGGCGGAATAATTATTCCCGATACCGCCAAGGAAAAGCCCCAACGCGGTGAGGTCATTGCAGTAGGTCCTGGCGCTCGCGACGAGGACGGTAAATTTATTCCTATGAATGTCAAAAAAGGAGATAAGGTCCTCTTCGGCAAATATGCCGGGTCGGAAGTGAAGATGGGCGACGAGGATTACCTGATTATGCGGGAAGACGATATCTTAGGTATTATTGAATAGACTAAACCATAGACTAAACTATGAGAGGATGGATAAATTATGGCAAAACAACTGGTATATGACCAGGAAGCCCGCGCCAAGCTAGTCAGCGGCGTGGAGAAGCTTTCCAGAGCGGTGAAGATTACCCTGGGTCCCAAGGGACGCAATGTTATTCTGGACCGTAAGTTTGGTTCCCCCACCATTACTAAAGACGGGGTTACTGTTGCCAAGGACATAGAGTTTGATGACCCCTTTGAAAATATGGGGGCCCAGATGGTTAAGGAGGTGGCTTCCAGGACCAGCGATGTAGCCGGCGATGGCACCACTACCGCGACTATCCTGGCTGAAGCAATATTCAAAGAAGGATTGAAGAATGTAACCGCCGGCGCCAATCCTATGGCGCTCAAACGGGGTATTGATAAAGCCGTGGAGGCGGTAGTCAAGAAGATTCAGGCAATGCACAAATCGGTGGAAAAGCGGAGCGAGATAGCCCAGGTGGGCACTATCTCCGCCAACAACGACAGCACCATCGGCGAGATGATTGCCGACGCCATGGAGCGGGTGGGCAAGGACGGAGTTATTACCGTAGAGGAAGCCAAAGGAATGGAGACCAAGCTGGACTGGGTGGAAGGTATGCAGTTTGACCGTGGTTACCTCTCCCCATATTTTGTTACCGATGCGGAAAATATGAAGGTGGAGCTGGAGGACGCCTATATCCTCATCCACGAGAAAAAAATATCGGTGATGAAGGACCTCCTGCCGGTTCTGGAAAGAATCGCTCAGTCGGGCAAGCCCTTCGTCATCATCGCCGAGGATGTGGAGGGCGAAGCCCTAGCCACTCTGGTGGTCAACAAGATTCGCGGGACACTGCGCTGTGCTGCGGTCAAGGCTCCCGGCTTTGGCGACCGGCGCAAGTCAATGCTGGAGGATATCGCTATTCTCACCGGCGGTCGGGCGATTACCGAGGATTTGGGAATAAAACTGGAGAATATCACCATAGAGGACCTGGGCACTGCCAAGCGAATTACCATTGACAAGGACGATACTACTATCGTTGAAGGAGGCGGTTCGCCAGAGACCATAAAAGGAAGAATCGCGCAGATTCGCAACCAGATTGAGGCTACTACCTCGGACTACGACAAGGAGAAACTGCAAGAGCGCCTGGCAAAGCTGGCCGGGGGTGTGGCGGTCATTCAGGTGGGTGCGGCTACTGAGACGGAGATGAAAGAGAAGAAAGCACGAGTGGAGGACGCTTTACACGCCACCCGGGCTGCAGTTGAGGAGGGCATCGTTCCCGGCGGCGGAGTAACCTACATTCGCGCCATTCAAGACATAGGTAGCCTCAAACTGAAGGGGGACGAAGCTATCGGAGTGGAGATAGTCAAGAAAGCACTACTGGAGCCGCTCAAGCAGATAGCCTACAATTCCGGCGCCGAGGGCTCGGTCATTGCCAGCCAGGTGATGGATAAAGAGGTTAATGTGGGCTACGATGCGGAAAAGGGCGAGTTTGTGGATATGTTCCACGCCGGTATCGTTGACCCGGTCAAAGTAACCCGTTTCGCTCTGCAGAACGCCGCTTCTATCTCCGCCTTATTACTGACTACCGAATGTCTGGTATCGGATATTCCGGAGAAGGAGAAACAATCGCACATGCCTCCGGGCGGCGGTGGATACGGTGATATGTATTAAGCAGTAGGAGCTAAATCGCGGACAAAATGCGGCGGGGGGTGTAGTAACCCCCTGCCGCTGCTTGTAATTATTTTGCAAATTATCCTTTAAATATGAATAATATATTAGAGCACACAAAACGAAAAAAGATATATGATTAAAGGGAAATAAAGTCTTGACTTATCTGTTTTTTATTCCTAAAATGAGGGATTGAGGTTATATGCCCAGTTACGATTTCAAATGTTCAAAGTGCCACTATGTCTTTGAGCGCTTCAAGTCAATAAATTCAAGTTCCCGGGAGATATGCCCCAAATGTGGTGGGCGGGCAGTCAGGATGCTCTCTTGCGGAACAGGTCTAATATTCAAAGGTTCCGGCTTTTATATCACCGACCATCGCAGTGCCGATTACAAACGACAGAAAAGCACTGAAAAAGAGAAGGTCGGTTCAGGTAGCCCCACAAAGAAAGAGCTTAAGGAGGAGAATTGATGCGCAGAGTTTTGGCAATTAGCCTGTTGGTAGCATTGGTTTTTGTGGTGCCTCTAGGGTGCAAGGTTAAGGGCGGAGAGAAGGATGAGGTATTAGCTCGTATTGGTGGTCAGATAGTTACCGAGAAAGACCTGGACGATTTTATCAAGACCTTGCCATCGGACCAACAAGATAAGTATAACACCGAAGAGGGAAAGAAGGTCTTGCTGGACGCCCTAATCAACCAGAAGATTTTGGAGATGGCTGCAAAAGAGATAGGAATGAATAACGACCCTTTAGTAAAGCAACGGATGGAATATGCGGCTATGCGGGTTTTGATAATGGAGTATTACAACAAATATATCAATGAAAATCTGTGGATTCCGGAGAAGCAACTGAAAGATTACTATAATAATCACAAAGAAGATTTCGTCGCTCCTGAGAAAGTTAAAATCAAGTGTATTGTCAAAAAAGATAAGGACGCCGCTCAATCTGTCTACGACCGTTTGATGAAGGGCGAGAAGTTTGATGTTCTGGCGAACAATGAATCTGAGGACGCTTCCACCAGAAGTTTAGGGGGGCTTTTACCGGAGTTTGACATCACCGGCAACGGCGCTACCGGATTGGCTAAAGACACCAAGATTCAGAAGAAGGCATTTGAAATGGCGGTGGGGGAGCTGAGCGAACCCTTCCAGACGGATTACGGCTATGTGATTATGATGGTGCAGGAGAAGACGCCGGCTCAACAGAAGCCATTTGACCAGGTCCGTGCCGAGATCGCCAAAGCCATACTGGTTACTGATGAGGCGATTGAGGATTATTACAATCAGAACATTGATAAATACAAGCAGTCGGAGATGTATGAAGTGGCTTCCTGTTACTTCACTGATAGAGCTAAAGCGGAATCCGCCCTTGTTGACCTGCGGGCCGGCACCAAGAGCTTTATGCAGGTAGCCCAGGAGAGCGATATAGAGGATAGTGCCAAGAGCAAGGGTGGATATTTCAATTGGCTGAAGAAGGGCGGAATGATTAGCGCTTTGGGCAAAAGTGAAGAGGCGGAGCAACTTATCTGGGCAAGCAATGTCAACGATTGTGTAGGTCCGGTCAAAGGCGAGAAGGGCTGGCATATATTCATGATTAAGAGCTATCAGCCTGAGGGCTACAAGCAACTCACTGAAATGCACGACTCCATCGCCGATGCTCTATACAGCCAGTATAAATCAGAGGCTGCTGACCGAGCCTTTGCCGATTTAATGGACAAATATAATGTAGTCAACTTCATTCAATTGGGCGATTTCAAGAATATGTCCGCAAAAGAGATAATGGATTCAGCCAAAAATGCCACCAATCCGGTTCAAGCCGTCACTGCCTATAAAGCGTTGGTGACACTCTATCCCAAAGATGAGCATGCCAACGAAGCCCAGTTCCTCATTGGTTTCCTGAATGCCGAGGAGTTGCAAAGGTATGATGAAGCGGAAAAAGCCTTTGAGAAGCTGTTCAAGGATTACCCGGATAGCGATTTTATTGACGACGCGCAGTGGATGATGGACAATATGCGGGAGAAGACCCCGCTCTCCAGCGATGTTCAGAACGCGGTTAGCAACGCTGCTGGGTTGACCCAGTAGTATATAGTGAGTATAAAGATTTTCCAGGAGGCAGGATTAGGATGTATGATATTTCCATAGACCGACTTGGAACAAAATACGGTAATGTCTACGAGTTGGTAATCGTTGCCGCGGTGCATGCCAGAGATGTCTACAACCAGGACGACCAAAATCAAGCAGAGGAAGGCGATGAACAAGCGGTGGCAAAAACCACCACGCGAGCTTTGAGAAATATGATCACGGAGATGGACAATTCGGAGAGCTAACCGACGGTAGTCTTGCTTTCCACATAACGGAGGAAGCGAAGGCTTCCTCCGTATAACGGAGGAAGTGAAGGCTTCCTCCGTTTTTGATTTATCGTAATCTCAAGAAGTTATTGCTACTTTGAAACATTTAAGCTAGATTACTCGTCAGAATAATGATAATTTAATGAAAAGTCTATACGCTTATCTCGCTTATAAAATGTATAAAAACCGTAATTCTGAATCCCATTGACCGGAGGGTGAATTACTATGTCGCCAAGGATTTGGTTGGCTCCATTAATTGTTACCCTAATCTGCACGATGAGCGCTAAATTAATTTTCGCAGAAGGGACGGAGAGCCCTTCAGTGAAGCTTATCCCATCGTATCGCATCACTGATATAAATGAACCGGTGACCGTTGACGGAAACCTGGAGGAATCCTTCTGGCAGAGATTATCGGTGATGAATGAACTGCGTCAACAAGTGCCCTACAAAAACCAACCAGCCATTCTACTCACCGAGGTAAGGCTGGCTAAAGACCATGAAAATCTCTATATAGCCATCTCTTGTTTCGGTGATAGTGCCAGGCTGGTCAAGACGGTCAACCAGCGCGACGGAATCTTAAACTATGACGATTGCATAGATGTTTTTCTGGACACTTTCCACGACCACCGCAACGCTTACGACCTGATGGTCAATCCTTTAAACACCCAGTATGACGGCATAATTGCCCAGGACGGTGGTTATGCGGATAGTTCCTGGGACGGTGTATGGAAGTCAGGGGTGACTATCTATTCCGACCGCTATGTAGTGGAGTTGGCTATTCCCTTTCGCATTCTGCGCTACGGTGGAAGCGATACCTGGGGTTTACAAATTATGCGCACTACCCAGCAGACCAACGAAATAGATTTCTGGTCGGGAGATGGTGAATTCCTTAATCAAGTCTCTAATATCGGCGATTTAACCGGTATGACCAACCTGCCACATTCTTCCCCGCTGGATGTCATTCCTTACGGAATGTTGAAGGTTAGCAAGGACTCCCAACCTAAACCGGATAATCAGGAGTCTGAAAAGCACGAATTGGACGGCACTGCCGGGTTGGACGCTGAATTGCGCGTAAGCACCTGGATGGCCATAAACGGCACTCTAAATCCAGATTACGCCCAGATAGAGTCCGACCCGGAGCAGGTGAACCTCTCCCCGGAGGAGGTTTGGTATAACGAGAAGCGCCCCTTCTTTCAGGAGATGCTGGAAAACTTTAATACGCCCATAAATTTGGTCTATACCCGGCGGCTGACCGACATTCTGGCTGGAGGGAAGATGGTAACATCCGTAGGGGACCGTTCTCGCCTGGCGGTTATGGATATGCAACTCACCGATAGCGACCCCATGTTCCCCAAAAGCAATTTCCTGGCCTCCCGTTACGAACAGGACTTGCGGGGAAAGGGAAACCTGGGCATAGCCTTTATCAACCGGGAGGGGACGGGTGGAGACGAGAGTTATAATAGAGTAGGAAGCATAGATGGTCGCTACTATCTAACCGACAATTTCACCTTGCTGGGTCAGTTATCCAGAAGTAAAACTTCTCCCACCCTGTTTAGCACTCTGCCCGGCGACGGTGAGTGGGCGGGAATCCTTGGAGGATATTATACCGGTCACAATCTTTATTCGGCAATTTACTATTACCGTATGCAGACCCAATTCAATTCCGACTTAGGCTTTCTTCAGGAGGGGGGAAAGGACAAACATTCTATTGCCGGTGAATTCAGCTATACTCATCCGATAAACCGGGGAGGGTTACGCAGTTTTTACGCCGAAGGCGACTGGGATATCGGTAATTCCCTTCAAGGGGAGAAACGTAGCCGTTACGGTCATCTGAATACCGGGTTTTCCTTCACGAAGCGATTTAAGCTAGGAATATATTTGGAGGGTGGTTACTACGGTGATTATAAACAAATAACCGGCGAGGAATATAGCAACCGGTTGGTCGGGATTAACTTTGAAACTAGCAATTTGAGTTGGGGAAATGTAGAAATGTATGTAGATAAAGGAGATAAATACTTTGGCTACGACCTATGGATGGGTAACCTCCAAACCACCTTCTATCCATTCAGTAAATTCACCATCTCCACCTCCCTGGACTGGGCTAAGCCCCAGGACGAAGATACCATCTGGACGGGAAGGTTGAAGCTGGAACAGGGTATTACTGAGGATTTGCTCTGGCGATTTATTGCAGACGGGGATAGCGACAGCCAATATCGTTTCGCTGGACTCATAGAATATACTTATCTTCCCGGTAGCACAATATATTTTGCCTTCAACGAGAACCGGGACAACTCCACCGGCGATTTCAAGTTGATTGACCGGCTGGCGCAGGTAAAGGTGTCTTATCAATTGTCACTTTAATGGCAAAGAAGATTAACCATCTGAACTAAACCTTCATCTCGTTAGCCCTTTTGCATTTATGCAAGAGGGCTACCTATCGATTCCTGTTTAGTAGGGGAGGCTTTCAGCCTCCCTCATAAGAGGGGAAAATAAAATTTTCCCCTACCCGTTGAGTGTGTAAATTGTGGGTAGGGGAGGCTTTTAGCCTCCCTCATTAAATTCAACCCCCCTAGCCCCCCTATAAGGGGGGGCGGGGGGTATTGCAGACGAGGCGCCGCGGACCGGGTCCGAGCTTTTGTAAGGCAATTAAACCTCGTCTGCATAAATCATATTGTTAATGTAGCCTCCCGCATTAGATTTAACCCCCTTAGCCCCTCTATCTCAAAATTTGTTCAATTATCCCACCCACAATCAGCTCCTCTTGCTGATAGAATACTGTTGACTGCCCCGGTGCCGGCGCTTTGACCGGACTGGCAAAATCTGCCCGAAAACTGGTATTGTTCAAAATGGTGAGCTTTGCCGGTGTGGGGGGGTAGCGATAACGAATCTGCCCCAGCAGGTCGGTGGGAATTTGGCTGAAGTTACAGCTAAACGCATTAGCCTGACCTACTTTAATTGAGTGGTGATATAGTTCCTGCTCATCTCCTACAATAACCTTGCCCGTCTCCCCGTCAAGGGAGAGAACATATTGTTTGGGTTGACCCCCGCCTAATCCCAAACCGCGTCTCTGTCCCACAGTGAAATCGGTTATCCCCTGGTGTTTTGCCAGAAGATTTCCTTTAGTGTCAGCAATGATTCCAGCTTTTGGATGGGCGCTTCGGCGGATAAATGAGTTTATATCGCCGTCGGGAATAAAGCAAATCTCCTGGCTCTCGTCAGCGGAAGCGCTGGGTAGCCCCAGTTTTCGGGCGTATTCCCTTGCCTGAGTCTTGGTCAGTTCTCCCATTGGAAAAAGCAGATGAGGAAGAGATTTAGCCTCTAGTCCCCAAAGAAAATAGGACTGGTCTTTTGCCCGGTCAATTCCGCGATACAGATGGTAGCCGGTAGCATCGCCGAGAAGACGGGCATAATGACCGCTGGCGATGTAGTCAAAACCGAGGGCGAACGCTCTATCCAACATCAAACCGAACTTGATTCGCTGGTTGCACCAGACGCAGGGATTGGGGGTGCGACCGGAGAGGTAAGCGGAAATGAAAGGGTCTATGACCGACTTTTGGAACTCTCTCCTTATGTCCCAGGTTGAATGAGCAATGCCCAGTATTTTTGCCACCTGTATAGCATTTTCAAATGCTTTCGCAAAGTAGCTGGCTCCGGGAGAGTTTTCATCTCCAGCGTAATCAAATAGCTGAAAAGTAACTGCCGAGACTTCGTAGCCGGCATTCAAAAGCAGGGCGGCAGCTACGGATGAGTCCACTCCGCCGGAGAGCATTATCAAGGCTTTAGTCATAACCAACAGATTATACAATAGGGTGAGGAAGATGGGGAGAAATTAAAGATGTTCTCAGAAATTGTATGATAATTTAAGGGAAAAAGTCTTGACAGCGCTACGGTTTTGTGTTATAGATATTTTAGATTTTTGAATATTGCTTCTCGGTGGCTATAGCGAAGGGGTTCACCCGTTCCCATTCCGAATACGGTAGTTAAGCCCTTCTGCGCCGATGGTACTTGGGGGTTACCCCCCCGGGAGAGTAGGTCGTCGCCGAGATTAGAATATAAGCCCAAGAATAAAAACTTGGGCTTTTTTACATTTTTTTAAAGCAAAATTTACGTTATATTTATGTTAGAAAAATGGATAGGAGGTAAAATCTATGAGCAAGGTAATACTTGATGAGCAGAAAGTTAACATTCTAAAGATGTTATACAGGGTGCATTACGACGACTTAAACCAGGAAGATATCCCGATTAGTTTAAGGTTAATTGCCAATACAATTGGTATTGACGAAACGAGAGCTAAAGACTTTTTATATGACCTAGAAAAAGAAGATAAAGTGCAAAAAATACACCAGGGCAGATGGGATTTCTATCGGATAACTTCTAAAGGGATAAAATACATTGAATACCTCTAAAAAACCTGGAAGGCTGTTATCAGTGAAAGCTAAAGATTGGTCTTCTCAAGCGAGTAGAGACTTAGAAATAGCAAAATTGTCATTTTTTGATAAGGGTTATTACGAGTGGACTTGCTACTGTTCTCAACAAGCTTGCGAGAAAAAACTTAAATCAGTTTTGCATGAATTAGAAATAGGTCTTAATAGAAGAGATTTTCATATTCACGACCTAAGCTTACTAAGTCATTACATACCAACCCGGTTTATTAAAGACACGGCAAAGTTTGAAAATTTATGTTTGTTTATGAGGGACTTTCCGCTACTCAAAAGATATCCTGAAGATTTTGGGATAGGCAGATATCCTGGAAAAACTACTAAGGAAAAAGAAGCAAAAGATACTTTGAAAATTGCAAACGAAATTTTCTCCGTATGTGAGGAGATAATTTCCTCAATTAAAACATCCTAGCCCTATACAATGTTATTCCAAATTCCACCCGTTCTCATTCCGAATACGGTAGTTAAGCTCTTCAGCGCCGATGGTACTTGGGGGTTACCCCCCCGGGAGAGTAGGTCGTCGCCGAGATTAGAATATAAGCCCAGTCCAAAAGATTGGGCTTTTTTATAGAGTATTCAACGAAATTCTGTTGCTAAGTGTCTATATATGTAGATTTTGTTGGTGTAATTATTTGACGAAGGTAATTAAGTCATACACCAATCCAAAAAGGAGTGGTTATGAACAGACAAATGATCAAGATTTTCTGGGGGATTTTTCTCTACACGATTTTTGCGACCAGCGTTTATGCCGGACAGATTGTAGAGGTAACTTGCCAGGATTGTGGATACAATATCGGTGAGTTCTTTTTGGATACGGGTATGATGGGCGGAGCTGATATGGTCCTGGCTTATTGTTCCGCCTGTAACTCAATTATTGCGGTTGACCAGGAGGAGGACCGTTCTCATTGGGTTTGCTCCAAATGCGGCGCCGATTCATCTAACATTTACCGAGACGGAGATGAACTTGATGGCACTACATTCACCTTGCATTGCCCCAAATGCGGGTCTGAGAATCTGAATAGACAGCGGGTTGGTTTTTGGGATTGAGCAATTTTCTGAGCTGAAGGTTATTATGCCGATAGATTTTGATTAATAATATTGGTAAAATAATCCTTAAGGTTTCTTAAAACTAGGAATTCCTCCTGGTTTTAATTTTACCGGCGTAAAATATAGTTAAAAATCTGTTGGTTTTCTATTAATATCTGGGGCAAAATATATTATAATCCATAGCTAGGATAGCTCTATTTGTAGTTCAAAATCTCTGACGATTTATGCTGTGACTCTGATGACAGGAAATCCCTATGAAAATTATTGGTTATTTGGAGGGAACGAATCCTCTGTTATTGTCCGAGGTAGTGGCTAAAGGTTACGGAACTATGCCCTTGTCCAATGGATGGGACAATCACGGTAAGTTTGTCGGTCATATCTCCAAGGGGGACGGCTTATCAGTAGTCATTGGATACCTGCATAAGGTAATGCCTTTACCCAACCAGAATATGGATGCTAGAGATGTGCTCTACGCCTGCCGAATACATAATATCCCCGTGCTCCTAATCGCCCCCAAAAAATATCATAAAAAGGTGGCACAACTTCTGGGGGAACAGGGGGAGATGCTCACGCTCACTGACCCCGATGAATTACCTGCCAAGTTATCTGAAATAATTGGAGAGTAGGGTGCAGAGACTTGGGAGATAGCACCAGGCGTAAAGCAAAGGCAATTGGGCTTTTCTCCGGAGGATTGGACAGCATCCTGGCTACATGCTTGCTTGCCGAGCAATCTGTAGAGATTTCGCTGCTGCATTTTCTTATGCCCTGGCAGACTGAGTCAGAAGACGGAGTCAGAGCCGGACGGATGGCGGAGCAACTGGGACAGCCTTTAGAATACCTTACTCTGGAAGACGATTATATTGCTATGCTCAAAGACCCAGTCCACGGTTATGGCAAGAACTTCAATCCTTGCATAGATTGTCATATCTTTATGCTGAGACGGGCGAGGGAGCGGATGGAGGAGCTCGGTGCGGTTCTGGTCTTCACCGGTGAGGTTCTGGGAGAGCGACCTATGAGCCAGCGCCGACCGATTCTGGATATAATTGAACAGGAGTCCGGGCTTAATGGGAGACTGCTTAGACCATTATCGGCTAAGCTTCTCCCAGAAACTATTCCCGAGAAAGAGGGTTTGATTGAACGCGAGAAGTTGTTGGATATCAGCGGACGGAATAGAAAACCCCAGCTTGATTTAGCCAAAAAATATGGCATAATTGATTTTCCGGCGCCCGGCGGCGGATGTCTGCTCACCGACCGGGGATATGCCCGGCGAGTTAAGGAATCTCTCATTCATGGAGAAGAAACTATCCGGCATTTTAGGTTGTTGCGTTTGGGTCGCCACTTCCGTCTGAAAAGCGGCGCCAAGGCAGTGGTAGGACGCAATCAGCAAGAGAATGAGAAGCTTACTGAGCTGGCAGAGAGGGGAGAGATTTTAGTAGAACCGACAGTGGTGATGGGACCTACACTTTTACTGTTGCATATACAGAATTTGTCTGAAGATATAGACTTGGCGGTCAACCTATGCGCTGGTTACAGCGACGCTTGCGGTCCGGCTGGCGTGAAATATTGGTATGCAGGTGAAGAACGATTTGAAGAGATGACCTCGGCGCCGATTGAGGAGAGCATGCTAAAAAGCATGCATATCTAGGGCTTCCGCATAAAATATGGAGATATTCAACCGTCGGGAGACGAAAATAATTTTGGCGCTAGTCACCCTGGTTTTGGTCGGAGTAGGGGTGAAGGTAGTTCGCTCGGTATATTTGCCCACCGTCTCTACCGAAAAGGTGACCTTTCTTCTGCCGGAGAAGACCGAACCGGAAGTCGTTAATACATTTATGGTTTATGTGGTCGGGGAGGTAGAAAATCCCGGGCTATATAATTTGCAGATGGGACTACGCGTGAAGGACGCCATTGACGCCGCTGGGGGAGCCAAAGACGATGCAGAGATTGATGCCTTGAACCTGGCGCTTCCTCTGCTGGATGGGATGCGCATCTATGTCCCTCCCCAGGGCGCCCCACTGGATAGGCCGGAGGACTACATAACCTATGGATACGGTTTCTCCGCCAATTATCAGTTGGAAGAACCTCTACTGGATTTGAATTCTGCCACTGAAGAAGAATTGATGTCCCTTCCGCAAATCGGCTCCAAATTAGCCAAGTCTATCATTCAATACCGGGAAGAAAACGGAAAATTCAAACATAAGAGCGAGCTATTGAATATTACCGGCATAAGCGAAAGCGTCTACAAAGAGATTGAAGGTAAGATAGAGGTAAAATAATACCATCAAGGAGATAGAAATTAGGAGTAAAGAATGCCGACCATAGCTCTTCCCAACTCATCTGTTCGTCCCGGTCTGGGCGTCTTTACCATAAAGCAGATTGTGGAACGAGCCGGGGAAATTGCCGGTGATAAGCCCGCCCTGCGCATGCGTCGTCAGGAGGACCGGTTCTGGGAGATAAGCTATCGGCAGGCAGTCCAGCTTATTAAGGAGTTGGCTACCGGGCTTTACGAGCTGGGTATGACCAAAGGTCATCAGGTGGGCATAATCGGAGAAAACCGCCCGGAATGGGCTCTGGCTTTTTTCGCTGTAACTGCCGGCGGCGGCGTTGCAGTCCCTCTGGATGCCAATTTGAAGGAATTAGAATGGTCTAATATCCTGCAGTCCTGTAAGGTAGATATAATTATCGCTTCCCCCAGGTATGTCCCCCAGATGAAGAGTGTGGTCAGTAAGATTCGCCGACCTATAACCGTAGTCTCTATGGAAATGGGTGGTGACATTTCTTTCCAGCAATTGGGCGATGCCGGGAGGGAACGACTGGCAAACGGCGACCGGACCTACGAACGGATGCCAGTGGAGCTGGACGACCTGGCGGAGCTCATTTTTACCTCTGGCACCACCGGAAATGCCAAAGGCGTGATGCTTACCCATCGTAACCTGGGTTCCAATGTTAACTCGGTCTACCAGGTTTTGCCCTATACGCCGGAAGATGTCTTTCTCTCCCTTCTTCCTCTGCATCATACTTTTGAGTCCACCGCAGGTCTTCTGGTTCCATTTTACAACCATTGCACCATAAACTATGCTCGCTCCTTTAAGTCCAAGGAGATAATTGAAGACATTCAGGACGCCGGCGTTACTATGATGTGCGGTGTTCCCTTAGTATATGAGAAGATGGCGGGAAGCATTCTGCGAGCGATAGACGAGGCGCCGCTGCCTAAACGGTTAATGGTGAAAATTTTGATGGCATTAACCAAGAGTATAGACGCCATCTTCAAATCCCGCTCCGGCATAGCGCTCTTTCGCAGTCTGCGCCATAAAGCTGGGCTGGGAAAAATCTGTATGTTTATAAGCGGTGCCGCCCCTATGCCCGATAATGTAGCTGGGCTTTTCCGCACTCTGGGATTTCCGCTACTGGTGGGCTACGGTTTGACCGAGACCTCGCCCATAGTCTCGGTCAACCCAATAGATAAGCCCAAACCGGCCACCTCGGGATTGGTCGTCCCGGATTTTGAGGTGCAGGTTCACTCACCCGATGAAAATGGCGTGGGAGAGGTTTGGCTTAAGGGACCGTCAGTAATGCCGGGTTACTACCGGAACGAAAAGGAGACCAGGAAGGTTTTGACTGACGATGGCTGGCTACGCACCGGGGATTCGGGATATTTTGATAAAGATGGTTATATCTATATCTGCGGTCGCATCAAGAATCTCATCGTCACACCCGCCGGGAAAAATGTTTATCCTGAAGAGATAGAGTCCCTCCTATCGTCCAGCCCCTATATTTTGGAGGCATTGGTCAAGACGATGACCAATAAAAAGACCGGGAAAGAGGAGATAGGCGCGGTGGTGGTGCCGGATATGGAATATTTCCGGGAAGAGTGGGGAGAGGGAGCTCTCTTGCGCCGGGAGGAGATTGTGGGGTTGGTCACTGGTGAGGTGCGGCGAATGTGCGACCGGCTGGCGGAATATAAACGCGTCAAAGCCGTAGTTATTCAGTGGGAGGAATTCAGCAAAACCTCCACTCGAAAAATTAAACGTTATCTTTACAAGGATATAGAGTTACATCCGCAAGCAAGATTATAGAGCAGTTCTCCTGTTTGAAAAAGGGAAGAAGGGAAGCAATGAAAGCAATAGGACTTTGCGCCCTATTACTTGGGGGCGTTATTTTAATGGCGTCTGCCGCTTTGGCTATGTCCCCGGAGGGTAGTGTGCAGGAGTATTATCTAGACAATGGCATGCAGGTATTGATAAAAGAGGTGCACACAACTCCGGTAGTGGCGGTTCAGCTCTTTGTGAAAGCCGGGACTCGCTGGGAATACCCGGGCATCAGCGGTATCTCTCACTGGGTAGAGCATATGTGTTATCGGGGAACTGAGGACTATACCGACGAGCAGATGAACACATTGCTTTCTTCCGTCGGCGCTGATGTCAACGGCTATACCGATAACGATGTGACCTGCTACCACCAAACCCTGCCCAGTCAATATCTGGAATTGGCTCTGCAGATTGAGGCTTCTCGGCTCGCTCGGTGCACTTTTGACCCGCAATTGCTGGAGAAGGAGCGAACGGTGGTCATCTCGGAATTGGAGGGCGATGAGAATCGTCCGGAGGATTTGCTTTATAAAGAACTACTCTCCCAGGCCTTCACCATCCATCCTTATCAGTTTCCCACCATCGGTTTCCGCAACGAGCTTATAAGTATGACCAGAGATGACTTATATAATTATTATAGAGAATACTACATACCTAATAACGCTACATTGGTTATAGTGGGAGATGTGGACGCCGATACCACGCTAGAGTTAATCAAACAATATTTTGGAGCTATCCCCTCAGGACCGACTCCCCGGCAAGTAACTTCGGTGGAACCGCTACAGAATGGCGAAAGACGCTTTGTAATAAATGGTCAGGGAGCTACCTCTTATCTTCTGATGGGCTTCCATCAACCGAGCTTTAGTGATAAAGACATCTATGCAATGTATGTTGTGGATAGTCTGTTGGGCGGTGGCACCGGTCGGGAGAAGGGCTCCCGGCTCAAGCTAGCCCTGGTAGAGAGCGGTCTATGCTCATCTCTGGCAACTTATATAGAGGTCTGCCGGGACCCGAACTTGTTTTTCATCCAGGCTAACGCCAATGAGGGAGTTTCCTTACAACAAGTAGAGGATACCATCTGTCAGGAGCTGGGACGCCTGGAAACCGAGCCCATCAGTGATAAAGAATTGGAAAAAGCCAAGAATCAGGTGATGGCATCTTATGTCTATCAAAACGAATCCACCAGTGGTCAGGCGCAGACCCTGGGGCGCTATGCTTGTATGGGAGATTGGCACTTCACCGAGACATTCTTTGACAATGTAAAGAAAGTGACTGTTGAGCAAGTTACTACTCTGGCTAAAAAAGTGCTTTCGCTGGATAATATGACCGTCGGATGGTATATGCCCGGAGGTAGCACCGGAGGTATTAATACCGGTGCTCTGGACCAACCTATATCTGACCCGCTATCGCCGGGCTGGTTCAGTTCTGCCAGCTGGCAGGGCTACAATAATTCATCGTCTAACTCTTCTACCGATGGAGACTTCAGTAATCCCCAGGAGATGAACTTGCTCACCACCGATGGCTCCAGTTCGTTCAACTTTGAGCGAAGAGTTCTCTCCAATGGGCTAACCGTTATCGTCAAGGAGAATCATTCTACTCCTTTGGTCACCGTCTCTGGTTTGGTGAAAGCCGGCACTATTTACGAATCGGCGGAAAAATCCGGTCTAGCCAACCTGACTGCTCAAATGCTCTCCTTAGGTAACTCTCAAATGGATAAACTGGCCAGGTTTGATGTCCTGGAGTTTGTCGGAGCCAATCTGGATTACAGTGGCGGAATGGAGATAGCGAGCATCTCTGGAAAATGCTTGAGTAAGGATTTTGGGGAGCTTCAAAAAGTCCTTTTTGCCGATTTCACTAGCCCCAGCTTTCCGCAGGAGGAGTTTGACTTGCTCAAGACCCGCACTCTCAACCAGATTGACGATTTCTATAACGACCCTTACTATGTCGCTTACTACCGCGCCGACGAACTACTCTACGGCAAGGATAACCCTCTGGGGCGAGACCCCCAGGGCAGTAAGGAGAGTGTGAGCGCACTTACCCTTGCCGATGTGAAACAGTTCTACTCCGACAACTATGGTCCGGAGCGAACAATAATAGTTGTAGTGGGAGACGTATCCGCTTCAAAGGTATTTTCAGCATTTGAGAAGGGCTTGGGCAAGTGGCAAGGAGCGGTGAACAGGGAGATGACTCTTAGCCCATCGCCTGTGCTGACCTCGCCACAATCGGAGACCATCACTATGCCGGGCAAGGCGCAGACCGATGTCGCCTTCGCCTTTGTGGGTCCCACGCGCCAGGCGGATGACTACTATTCGGCGAGGCTTCTCTGCGAGGTCTTCGGCGGTCTGGGCTTCGGCGGCCGCATAAACGATAAGGTCAGAGAAGAACTTGGCTTGGCTTACTATGCTTTTACTCGTTTCCAGGGAGGATTATTTGGCGGGTCCTGGGCGGCGCATATGGGCGTTAATCCGGCAAATGTGGATAAGGCGGTGCAGGCATTCCTGGGTGAGCTAAAAAAGGTTGTTACTGAGGAAGTAACTGACGAGGAATTGGCCAGGGCTAAGGGCTCGCTAATCGGCGAGGTGATAGTAAGGATGGAATCGGGCGCCGGGGTGGCTGGGGTGCTACTGGGAATGGAGTATAACCAGCTGGGCGATGATTATGTAGCCCGATTTCCGGAGATAATAAATGCGCTGACCAAGGAGGACTTGCTGGCTGCGGCTAAGCATTATCTGACTGTCAATAACTATTCAATGGTGGCGGCGGGACCGTAGGGAAATGCAATATATGAAAGATTATTTTATAAAAATTGACCCGTATTTAGTAGAAAGGTTGCAAGTCGTTGATTTACCATTTGATTGTATTGACGATTTTACAGGAAGAAAATCTCAATCAGTTGTTGTCTTTTGTGATTGTGGTGGAGATAAGAAAGACTTTGAAATTTTTGGATATTACGTAACTGATTTTCAGTACGGTGAGATACTAATAAAGAAACTAAGAAGCATAAAAGAAAGACATGGAATACCAGAAAGAACTATTGATTACAAAGGGAGAAAGGACAGGAAAAAGCGAATAGCATTTCCTGATTGGATTAATGAAGTCAAAAAATTCCCAGGCATAATTTATTTAGTAGCTTTTGACCGGAGAATAGAATCAGATAATAAATATAAGAGAGAGCTAAGGAAATTTGGCGAAGACATATTTAAACTGAAATTGCATGATGACATATGGGTTGCACAGAGAATGATAAGAACTCTCGCATTTATTAGTATATTAGCGCCAAAATTCAAAGAGCATCATAAATTACTATGGGTATCAGATGATGACTGTATTTTCGCAAACGAGATTAGACATGAAGCATTTAAAAAGACTTTGTTTAATACTATTCAAGAAGTTGCAGGACATGGATTACAGACTATTGGCTATGCTACACCGTTTGGTGACAAGGAATCTTTTACGGAATTTGAGGAATTATTGTCAATTTCAGATATGGCTGCTGGCGCTTATTCAGCATCACTCACTTATGACATAGAGAATATTAGAGGTGTAGATGAGGAAACCAACAATATTATTACGGAGTTTTCTTGTATCGCTGATATATCAGAATATAGAAAAGAGATAACTATGAAAGAAGATAAGGCCTATCGAGTATTATATCCAATAATGGGAATGTCTATAATGGAAAGGTCTTATAACGAAAATAATTCAGCATATTTAAAGCATCGAATTTTAAATATGAAAAGGTTATTAAGAAATATTGATGAATATGGCTGGAGGCAATGGCTTATAAATCACTGTATTACAAGCAAGAGCGTAGGTATTACGTTTAATAAAAATAGCAAATACCTAATACTCAACGACTTAATAAGAGTTGCAAAGGAATTTGGTTGGGAATTTGCAAGTAAAAAAGAAAGTTATGATAAAGAAATTATTTATGAGTTTAAGCCGATTTTGAGTAGAAATAGTGTAAATAATAAATAAGAAAATTAAGGAGATATAGCACTGTGAAGAAAGAACTGATAACTTCTAATCCAAAAGTTATGATGGGGAAGCCGGTGATTGCCGGCACTCGCCTTACGGTGGAGTATATTCTAGAAAAACTTGGGGCGGGAGAGACCGTGCAGTGTATTTTACAAGCCCACCCTCAACTTACAAAGGAAGCTATTTTGGCAGCTATTTCCTTCGCGTCTGAGGCGATTAAAGCAGATGTGGTATATCCGGTTGGAGATAAGTCATAGATGAAATTCGTTATTGACGAATGCGTAGAAAAGCAGATAGTAATTCATGTACGAATGGAGCGAAACCCCAGAATAAATAGCAGGAATGGTAATTGTCAATAATCAGTTGTTGCTCGTCACCCATTATACCTTTCCACCGCCTCCTTAAGCGTCGACATCGCCTGGCGCAGGTCCTCCTCGCAGAGCACATAGGCGATGCGCACCTCGTCCTTGCCCATATCCGGCGAAGCGTAAAAACCGGAGAGTGGTGCCAGCATTACCGTTTCCTTGTCTTTGGTGGCGAAATCGTTCAACAGCCAGGCGCAGAATTTCTCCGCGTCGTCTATCGGTAGGCGAGCGGAGATGTAAAAACTTCCCGCCGGCTTCAATGCGTAAGCTCCGGGTATCTTCATCAACAGTTCGTAGGTCAGGTCTCGCCGTTTCCTATATTCGCTGATGGTAGGGGTGATATACTCCTCCGGCTTTAGCGCCAGCGCCGAGAGGGTGATGAACTGTTCAATGACCGGCGGGCAGAGCCGGGCTTGCCCCAGCCGTAGCGCCGCGGACATCACCTCTTCGTTGCGGGAGGCGATGCAGCCGATTCTCGCTCCGCAGGAGGAGAACCGCTTGGAGATGGAATCCAGCAGAATGGCGTTTTCGGAGAAATCGGGAATATTCATCGCCGAAAAGACAACGCCCTCGTAGGTGAACTCCCGGTATACCTCATCGGAGAGCAGGTAAAGATTATTGCGCCGGCAGACCTGGGCAATCTCCAGAAATTCCTCTTCGGTGATGATGGTGCCGGTGGGGTTATTAGGGCTACAAACCATTACCGCGCGGGTCTTAGAAGTAATAGCTTGCTGAAGTGTCTCCGCTTTAGGGGGACGATAGCCGTCTTTGACACTGGTGGGGATGGGATTTAGCTGGACATTCAGCTGGGCGGCAAGGCTGTTATAATTGGTATAGAAGGGCTCAAAGACGATGACCTGGTCTCCGGGCGAGGCGACTATGGAAAAGGCAAAGAGCAGAGCTTCGCTCCCACCGGTGGTGACCAGAATATCTTTCTCGGAGAGCTTGATGCCCACCCGTTGGTAATAGTCGGCAAAAGCCTGGCGCAGTGCTTTCTCTCCCTGTGAGTGCCCATAAGCAATGACTTTTTGAGGATATTGGGCGAGAGCGGCAAGCATCTGCGGAGGCGAGGGAATATCCGGTTGGCCTATATTCAAGTGATAGACTTTAATGCCCCGTTCCTTTGCCATATCCGCCAGAGGAACTAACTTGCGGATGGGAGAAGGGGGAACCTGCTTAGCCCTTTTGGAAATTTGCATAATTTCAGCACCCCTAGATTTTTAACAAGTGAGCGAATCGGATAATTTTAGCATATCTGCTATATTAAGGTCAAGGATTAGGGTGAGTGCTAAACAAGTTTAGTTCTAAACAAGTTTAGGGTGTAGTTCCCATATAATTATGATGGGAACTACACAATACAAGTTTAGGGTTGATAGATGGACAAATTTTGTTTAGAATAGGCTAATGATAAAAAAGATAGGCTACATAAATATATCATTGTTTCTGGCGTTAGCTCTTTTGCTCGGACAGCAGCTCGCTAATGCGGTTGAGATTATCATCGGTGACCAGCAGGAACAGACCAATATCCCCTGGTGCGGCGGCTGATACGACCAGCTTCGCTATCAGCTTCTGCTTCAGCAGTCGGATGTGGGGCTGGCTGGGTGGATTACCGGGGTGGCTTTTCAGAATAGCGGGAGCCTTCCCGGCTCCGGAGAGTTTGGTTCGGTGCGGATGATGTTGGGGCTTACATCGTATGGAGCTTTGGGGGAATATTTCGCCGATAATTATAATATAGCCCCTCCGGAGAGATGCTTATATTTGCCCTATGTTGAATTGAAGGGGGAACCGAATAGCTGGTATCATTTTAGGTTGGATACGCCTTATTATTATGATAATGAGTATAATTTAATCCTGGAGATTAACTGGCTTTCTGGCGAGCATACCACCGACACCTGGTGCTATTGGACAGCGTATGTTTCTATGGCTTTCTCCCCTTCGGCCAGCTCGCCCAAAGCTTCCGGATTATACAACTGGGCAAACAGATTAATGTTGATAATAGAGCCGAATCTGGTGAACGAAACAGAATCATTGGGTAAAATGAAGGCTTTGTTTTTGTAATCCCTGGGGGCGAATCTGGTATTCACCCCGGAGATATGAATCGCTTAAAATAAACATTTGGAGGAGAGATGGAAAGACCTATCAATGTAATCGTGGCGGTTATTATTATTTCAATCGCTCCGCTAGCGGCTTTTAGTCAGCAGAATGTAAAAGAATTGTTCTGGCTGAATCCGGAGAAGACCCCGCCTATGTCCGGAGAGGAGATAAAGGCGCGGTATTACACCGGGTTGCCCTTTCAGCTGGATGTCGTGTATAAAACAGATATAGACAAATGGGCGAACCCTTTTCTGATTATAGTTAACGAGAACCTCTATTCGGAGATAGAGGACAAATTGATGTTGGAATATGTCCCTTATCTGGAGAGCGACGGAATCACAGTGGAGGTGTGGACCGCACTCTACGGCACTCCGGAAGACCTGCGCAACGCCATGGCAGATTATTATGCCGAGCACGGCTACTACTATTGCATGCAGGTGGGTGAATTTCCACCGCCGCTTTCCGAGATTGGTTTTTTTGAAGGTGAGTCCACTCCCTATCCCATAGACCTGTTCTTTATGGACCTGGACGGAACCTGGGAGGACTCGGACAGCGACGGTTATTATGATACTCATACTGGTGATACCGAGCCGGATATCGCCTTTGGCAGACTTGCCGCTTACACCCTCAACTATCAGGGCAACAACGAGGCGGCGCTCATCAATCATTATCTGGATAAAGACCTGGCTTATCGTCGGGGAGAGACCCCGGAAATACAGCAGAGAGCTTTGGCTTTCATTGACGACGATTGGTTTCCCAATGCATGGGATTGGGCTAGTTCGCTATCCTGGATCTATACTGACACTACTCTCATAGCAGATTCAACTACCATTGCAAGTGTCTATAAAGGCGTGTTGGACGACAATTACGAATACATATTTCTCGCCGCTCACTCCAATCCCAATCTACATCAGTTTAAGATAGGTCAAGACTGGGAGTCGGAGTATGTAACCTATAACGACATTTACAATATTCAACCCGTGGCGGAGCATTATAACTTCTTCTGCTGTTCCGCGGCACAATATACCTACGATAATTACATTGTGGGCTGGTATATCTTCAATAATGGTAGCTACGGTCTTACTGGCATAGGCTCGGCTAAGACCGGCTCTATGCTGTATTACGAGGATTTTTATCCGGCATTAACTTATGGAGCACCCTTTGGCGAGGCTTTCCGCTGGTGGTTTTCCGTGTGGGGTGAATACGCCCGCGATTGGTTCTACGGTATGACCCTGATTGGCGACCCCTTGCTCAAACCATTCTCCCATATGATAGATGTCAATCTGCTCTATTTTTCGGCGAATCCGAAAAAGGATGGATTGGAGCTTTCCTGGGAAATTGGAGATGGCGATAGCCCGCTGGGGTTTAACCTCTATCGGAAAGAATTGCTTGCCGCAGGTAATGCCGGCAACCTCTCACCAAATAGCAATAATAATTTGCTCAATTGCCCGGAGGTGAAGATAAATTCGCACTTGATAACCGGCTCCAATACTTATCATTACCTGGATAGTGCTGTGGAGGGCGGAGTTAGCTATGCCTATCGTCTGGAGGCGGTTGATGCCCGGAGCACCACAACCTTAGCCAATTGCCAGGGAAATATGCCGACAGGAACTTCATTTTTTCTCGCCCAGAACTATCCCAATCCCTGGAGTGGTGAGACCACAGTCAGTTTTTCTGTCGCGGAGACCGGTCTGGTTACCCTTAGCCTTTACGATGTTTCCGGAAGATTGGTAAAGGAACTAGCTAATGACAATTTCTCCGCCGGTGAACATAAGTTGACCGTTGACGATGCCGGTTTGGAGAGTGGATTATATATTTTAAAGCTGGTCAGCGGTGAGCAGTCTGCGGTTAGAACTACGGTTTTGCTGAAATAGGGTAACTTAAACAAGTCTTGGGGGGGCGTTCAAGCTTCAGCATCGGATTTTTCCTCTTGACATTTTATAGGAATTGATATATTAAGTTAGTAGATTGCGGGCATAACTCAGCGGTAGAGTGTCAGCTTCCCAAGCTGAAAGTCGCGGGTCCAAATCCCGTTGCCCGCTCCAAAATATTCTTAAGGCGGGTAATCCCCGCCTTTTTTATTACCAACGAAAATGTTCATTGGCAGGTCTTTTGAGGAGCTAACTATGGCTATTGCCAAAAGAGCTGTAAAAAAGATGGAAAATAGAGTAGATAACCGCGCCTTTTGGGGGAGGATATTTGTTCTACTAGCCTCTCTCGCCGTTCTGGGGGCATTCTTCTTCGGCACCTGGTGGGTTTTGGTCCCGCCACTCTCCTACTTCATCTTACTTTATATCTCCGCCAAGCTAATCCCCAAGGAAATTTCAAGACCCATCATAAACGTCCTGACGGTGATTTTCATCGCCTGGGCGATTGTAACCTTAGGTGCAATACTGGTTCCATTTGTTTTAGCCATTTTATTCGCCTATCTATTGGACCCCATTGTGGACATCGGGGAGTCCTGGGGAATACCTCGCTCTTTGGTAATACTCATCATCTTCGTTGTCTTCGGTTCTGCTTTAATACTCGCCTTATCTATTATAGTTCCCCGCATGCTGGGGGATATAATAAATATTCTGGAAACTATACAAGGCGTCCCCCAACAAGTGCTTTCCTTAGCTCAATACTTATACGACCAATTAGCGTCTATAACTGAGTATGGCTCGGAGACTTTCAATCAGGTGGTCTCCGGCTTTGTGCAGCAGTTTACCGGTCTTTTTCGTAAATTGCTATTAGGCGTGGTGAATATTTTTCAAGCTCTCACCGCAGTCATCTCCACCGCTTTCAGTTTGATTGTCATTCCCTTTCTTACATTCTACCTATTAAGAGACATTGACAAGATAAAAGCTTTTATTATGGACTTAGTCCCGCAGGATAATAAAGAATCATTCCGTAGTTTTATGTGGCAGGTGGACCGCATCTTATCCGGTTACTTTCGTGGGCAGTTGATGATGAGCGCTATTGAAGGGGGATTGCTGGCTGTGGGATTAACCATTATCGGCATGCCCTATGCACTGCTTCTGGGATTCATAGGGGGAATGGCTAATCTGATACCGTATGTCGGCGTGTTAATCGGCGCCATCCCGGCGATTTTGGTTTCGGCTTTTACCTCTAACCCCTTGCATATGATAATATATACTGTTATCCTTTATGTCGTTGTTCAAACCGTTGACGCGTATATCATCGCTCCCCGCATTATCGGGCAGAGGGTGGGTTTGCACCCCGTATTAGTGATACTATCAGTAATGGCAGGAGCGAAACTTTTCGGAATAGTAGGCTTCTTTTTGGCTACCCCGGTTGCGGGCGTAGGTCGTTTGATTGTAATCCGCTTGTGGCGTAGGTCTCGTGGTCTTCCTTTGGAGGAAAAGGGGGAGAAAAAACCGCTGGGTAAGGGCGGTTTTGCTAGAAGATTGAAGCGCAAAAAGCCCCCAAAGAAAGTAAAAGGGGATAAAAGGCGATAAGTCTCTATAAAATTGCCGGTATTTGAGTAATGGAGCATATGTCCGTCCGAATAAAGAGAGTCCACCCTCAATCCCCTGCCGAGGATGCCGGGCTTACCGAGGGGGATATCCTCTTGCTCATTGGGGGAGAGGAAGTCGGCGATTTTATGGATATGGAGATGGTTTTGTGCGGTGAACCGCAGGTGGAGGTGGTGTATGAGCGAGGAGGGGAGGAGTTCAAGTCCATTCTTTCCCGTCTTACTACGGAGGGGATTTTTAAGCCGGCTGGGCTGGAGGTGGATTTTTCCCCTCGGACTTGTCCAAATCATTGTATCTTTTGCTTTATTGACCAGAACCCGCCCGGGCTTCGCTCCAGCATATACTTCAAGGACGAAGACTACCGTCTCTCCTTTACCGACGGTGCCTATATCACCCTGACCAATCTGACCGCCGAGGATAAAGCTAGAATTGTTTCCCTCAAGCTCTCGCCATTGTATGTATCTGTCCACACAACCGACGACCACCTGCGGCGCTACATCCTGGGCAATCCCCTGGCTCCGCCGGTTCTTCCAGCCCTCACCGAGCTGATAGAAGGGGGAATTTCCCTCCACGCTCAGGTGGTGGTTATGCCGGGTATAAACGATGGCTCCATTCTAATGGACACTTTGAAAGACCTGGCTAATCTTCAGCCCGGTCTTTTCTCAATAGCGGTGGTGCCGGTGGGTTTGACTCGCTGGCGGGTGGGGCTTTCGGAGATTGCTCCGATTGACTCGGCAAAAGCCGGAGAGATATTGGATATTGTGGAGCAGTTTCAGGCAGAAAATTTGCGCTTGCGGGGGATTCGGCTTGCTTTTCCCTCCGATGAATTATTCATTAAGGCTAAACGGATTATGCCCAGCGGTGATTATTACCAGGACTTTCCCCAGTTGGAGGACGGTGTGGGTTTGTGGACAGATTTCAGGGAGAGTTTTTTGAAAGCAGTTCAACGAACAAAAAAGAAACCTGGTATCAAAAAGGTAACGGTAGTAACTTCGGTCCTGGCTGAGCCTTTATTACAGGAAATCAGCGGCATTATTGCTGAAAAGTGGGGAATAGAGGTGGAGGTAGTGGCAGTTTCGAATCAGCTCTACGGCGAGGGGGTGGGGGTGGTGGGACTGCTCAGCGGGGGTGACATACTTAGTTCTCTTCGTGGTAGGGAACTGGGCGAGGCGGTCTTGCTGCCGGCGGTAGCGGTGAACGACGAGGGGAGGTTTATTGACGACCTCACCGTCTCCCAGCTCTCCGAACAGCTGGGAGTGCCGATGCGGGTGGTGCCGATTGTGGGCAGAGAGTTGGTCAAAGCGTTGACCAATGGTAATCAGGGTAGGGGAGGCTTTCAGCCCCCCTTATAAAAAGGGGAGAATAGGATTCTCCCCTAACCGTATTTTGGTAAAATATCTATTTCTTCAGGACTATATTTGCCAGCTTATCCGGCACCAGGACGAACTTAGCCACCTTTTTTCCGGAAAGGAAGCTCTGCAATTTGGGCAGAGCCAGCACTATTTTTTCCACTTCCTTTTTGCCGAGACCGCGGGTTATCTCCACCCGGTCGCGCACCTTGCCGTCTATTTGCACCACCAATAGACAGGTCTCCTCGCTTATCGCTTGCCGGTCGTATTTTCGCCAGGGGGTGACCAGAATACTCTCTTCTCCGCCTATACGGTGCCATAATTCGTCGCTGATGTGCGGGGCAAAGGGGGCTAGCAGGATGGGGAGCATACCCAGGCAAGCCGAGAAGCTTTGACAGGTGCGGTCTTTAGTCAGATACATATCGTTGACCAATTCCATAATTGCCGAGATGGCCGTATTAAAGTGGATGGATTCCAGGTCCTCGGTAACTTTTTTGATAGTGCGATGTAATTTGCGGTATAAAGTTAGTTCTTCTTTTTTCACCTTGCTCATATCCAGGAGGTGTGGAGCTTTATAACCGTCTGCTTTTATATTTTCGGTTACTATTCGCCAGACCCGGTTCAAAAAACGATTTGCCCCGACCACTCCCTGGTCGCTCCAGATTTTATCCATCTCCGGTGGTCCGGCAAATAGACAGAGGATACGAGCGGTATCCGAACCCCATTCCTGCACGAACGGTCCCACCGGAACCGCATTACCTTTGGATTTGGACATTATCTCCATACCTTCCTGTCCATCCGCCTTCTTCACCAGCCGGTGAATCATACCCTGGCTGAAATAATTGATAAAGGGTTCGTTGAAATCAAAATAGCCCAAATCTTTCAGGAACTTGACGAAGAAACGGGAGTAGAGCAGGTGGCTGGTGGCGTGTTCTTTGCCGCCAATGTATTGGTCAATGGGCATCCAGTGCCGGACTTTGGCTGGGTCAAAGACCGCCCGGTCGTTTTTGGGGTCGCAATAGCGGAAGAAATACCAGCTGGAGCAGATATAGGTGTCCATAGTATCCGGGTCGTGCCGGGCGGGACCGCCGCATTGGGGACAGGTCGCTTTCATCCACTCCGTATTAGAGGCAAGCACTGAACCACCCTGGGGAGTAAAATCCACTGTATTCTCAGGAGGTAGAAGCAACGGCAGCTGCTCCTCCGGAATGGGCACCAATCCGCATTGGGGACAGTGAATAATGGGAATGGGGCAACCCCAGTATCTCTGGCGGGAGATGAGCCAGTCGCGGAGCTTGTAGGTTACTGTGGCATCTCCCCGGTTTTGACGGATAAGTTCGTCGGTAACTTTCTTGATTCCCTCCATAGAGGGGAGACCATCAAAACCCAAAGAATTAACCATCACGCCGTATTCCTCATAGGCGCAAGACATTTTCTCTGCCTGTAAGGAACTATCCGCAGGTTGAATGACCACTTTAATGGGCAATCCATATCTCTTGGCGAACTGAAAGTCGCGCTGGTCGTGGGCGGGAACCCCCATCACTATCCCGGTGCCGTAATGGACGAGCACATAGTCGCCCACCCAGATAGGCACCTTATCACCGGAAAGGGGGTTTACAGCGTAGCACCCGCTGAAGACGCCGTCTTTCTCCCTTATTGTGGAGGTGCGCTCAATCTCGCTCTTGTCCATTGCCTGGGCAATGTAAGCCTCCACCTGAGAATGTTGCGGGGAGTTGGCGATAAGCTCCTTTACCAGAGGATGCTCCGGCGCTATGGTCATAAAAGTAACCCCGAAAAGAGTGTCGGCGCGAGTGGTAAAGACCGGCAGAGTGATAGAGAACCCCTTAACCTCAAAGACGATGGTATTCCCCTCGCTTCGACCAATCCAGTTGCGCTGCATGGTCAACACTTCGGGCATCCATCCATCCATTTTGTCAATATCGGCCAGCAGGCGCTGGGCATAGGCGGTTATGCGGAAGAACCATTGGGTGAGCATTTTTTTATGCACTGCCGAGCCGCAGCGATAGCAGGTGCCGTCGGATAAAACCTGCTCGTTAGCCAGCACGGTCAGACAGCCGGTGCACCAGTTGACCGCGGCGTCGGCGCGATAAGCCAGATTGTTTTTGAATAGTTGAACGAAGAACCACTGGGTCCATTTATAGTAATCCGGCAGGCAAGTGGTGACCTCCCTATCCCAATCGTAGGATAAGCCCATCATTTTGATGGAGGCTTTGGATTGGGCGATATTTGCCAGAGTCCATTCTTTAGGGGGGACGCCGCGCTGGATGGCGGCGTTCTCCGCGGGAAGTCCGAAGGCATCCCAACCGAAGGGATGGAGGACCTCAAATCCGCACATCCGCTTATAATGGGCGACTACATCACCAAGAATATAATTGGACATATGCCCCACATGCAGGTCGCCGGAGGGGTAGGGATACATCTCCAACATATAGAACTCGGGTTTGGAGGAGTCGTCTCTGGCCTTAAAAATGCCCTGCTTTTCCCAGTAAGCCTGCCATTTGGACTCAATCTGTTGTGCTGGATACTTTTCCATGCTCATTCTCCCGGTTTTTTATGCGAGTGTTATTTGATTGGATTGAGAATGTCTTACTCTTTTAACATAATCCTGGAATTTGACCAAGAAAAACTTTACGGACTTAACTATATATGAAAAGCAGGTCCCCAGACCTGCTTAAACGCCGGGGTATACTGGAATATTTAATGAAGAAGAACCAGTCGCCAAAAGGCTTGTTGGCTTAGTGCTTCTAGCCGTAGTATATAGACTCCACTGGACAAGCCCTGGTTCTGGAAAATCAGATGGTGCTCACCTTTACCATATAAACCATTCGCCAACTCCTTGATAAAGCGACCGCTTATATCGTAGAGTTTTAATGAAGCCACGCCGAAGTCCGGCACGGAAAAGACTATGGTGGTGGAGGAGGTAACCGGATTGGGATGACAGCTCAAGGTGAGAGTTGAGGTCAGGCTGGACTTTGTTGTTGGTTCGCTAATAACCTCTATCAGCGCCTTAACCGCTCGGATTCTTCCGCTACCATAATAATTGTCTTTGCCGGCATCTCCCAAATCCAGCGCCGAGCGTTCAATACTGGAAATTACTTGTGCCGGCGATAGCTTGGGATTAACTTGCAGTAATAAGGCAGAGAGACCGGCGACCATCGGGGTAGCCATACTGGTGCCCTCGTTCAGAAGATAGCCCTGGTTATTGTCGTAGGCACAGGACTTGATAACATTGGCTTCGTCCCAGGGATTGGACATATCCTGCCTTCCGCCCGGAGCCACCACATTGGGCTTAATCAGGCCGGGGGGATAGGGATAGTCGTTGAAGGGCGGGTCCAGGTTCCACTCCACCGGTCCGTGGCTGGAGAAGTAAGTGATGACATCGTTGTTGGCGGTAGCGCCCACAGTGAGCACCTCGGGAACATCCCCGGGGGTGCGGATGCTGTCCAGAAGACCGTAGTCCTGTTCGTTGCCGGCGGCGGCGACTATCAAAGTTCCTCCGGCTATGGTATTTATGCAAGCCCAGCGCCAGGCGGCTCGGTCGGGATAGAGCCACTGATAGACGCCGGAGGAGAGGTTGATTACATCTGCGCCGTTATTTAGAGCGTATTGGAATGCCAGAAAAGTTTCCGTCTGGTAGAAGTCAAAGGAATCGTTGATTTTTAGGGCCATTATCCGGGCGTCGGGGGCAACCCCGCAATTGGTGCCGGCGGAACCGTCGGAGGCGATGATGCCGGTGACATGGGTTCCGTGACCATTGGCGTCAGTGGGGTTATTGTTGTTATCCCGGAAGTTCCACCCCCAGGTATCGTCAATATAGCCGTTGCCGTCGTCGTCAATGCCATTGGCGGGAATTTCGCCGCTGTTTGTCCACAGGTGGTCGGATAGGTCCAAATGGTTGGGATTACAGCCGGTATCCACCACGGCCACTACTACGCCGTCGCCGGTAATACTGTAAGACGGAAGTTGCCACAGACTATCCGCAGCAATTTGATGTATTCCCCAGGTAACCTCGCAGAGCAAGCTTTCCGGGGAATAGTCCCAGCTGATGTAAGCTACATCCTCCATCTGGCTGAGAGATAAGATAGTCTCTTGGTCGGCATAACAGGAGATAGCGTTGATTATCCAGAGCGGAGTTATCCGGGCAGCTTTTTGCTCCGGCTCCGCTCTTTGCAGATAGTCCATTACGACTGATTGCGAGGCTTGAGCAAAGCTTTGCAGATAATCGCAGACCGCAGTTCTTTGTTCGGGTTTTTCCATTCCTGCAAGCGTGGAGCTGAGATAGTGGGGGTCAGCCTGTTGGGAGAGGCGGACGATGATGGGGAACAGGACGGTCTGATTCGCAGGTGCTATTTCTGCGGAAAGATTGGGAGCTATTGTCGCCGCGAAGCTTGCCGAGGAAATGCACGAGAATGCTATCAATAATAATAATGCTCTGGTCTTCATATCTCTGCAATCCTTTGAATGGTTGGCTCATAATAGCAATAAAAATTGTGCAGGACAAGGGTTTTTATATGGTTATCGGGGATGACGAGTTCAATCCCCAGATACTTGAATAAGAATATGTGAGGAAAAAATTTACGAGCTGGCGGAGTTTGGCGTGTTTTAAGGGCGGGCTTTTTTGTTGAATTTAATTGAAAATGCGGTATAATCAAATTACTTTTTACTTTTTGAAAACAGAGTAAAAAGACATGTATTTTGCCTTAATTATTTCCAAAGCTATTATGTGTATAGCGATTCACATTGAATTGCATTGGAAATTGAGATCGAGGGTTTTTATGTAAAAAGGGAGGAAAAAATGAAAGTATTTATAAGCTGGTCAGGTGAATATAGCTTTAAGGTTGCACTAGTTTTTAGGGACTGGTTACCATCAGTAATACAGTCAATTGATCCATTCGTATCTTCTGATATTGATAAGGGAGCGCGTTGGAGCACCGACATCTCAAAAGAGCTAGAAGAGTCATCATATGGCATTTTGTGTGTTACTCATGAAAATATAGATTCTCCTTGGTTAAATTTTGAAGCTGGTGCATTATCAAAAGCAGTGGACAAAAGCAAAGTTTCACCTTTTCTTTTTGGCGTTAAAAGAACTGAAATAAAGGGACAAGTACCAATATTACTGTTTCAATCTACCATCTATGAAGCAGAAGATGTTTACAAGTTGTTAAAAAGTATCAATAATGCATGTGGTGACAATAAACTATCTGATGAGAGACTAACTTCGATATTTGATATATGGTGGTCGGTATTGGAGGAACAACTAGATGAGTTATTATCCGAATTAGAGAAGAAGAAAATTGATAAAAGCTTACCACCACAAACAAAAAAGGATAATGGTGTTGAGTTAATTGAAGAAATATTGGAACTTGTAAGAAGTCAACAAAGGATACTTAATTCACCTGAGGATTTAATTCCAGAGAATTACTTAAGATATGTCTTAGCAACTAGACAGGTTGCTGAAATAATTCCTCGAGATGCTATTATTGGCCTCACAAAAGGTATTCAAAATCTTACGGAGAAAATTGGTATTATTGATATTACGAGAAATATTGATAATAAGGCTATTGAAGAATTAAGAGCAATATTGCATTTTCTTGGACGTATAATTGCAGGTATTGATATACGTTACGAAAGATCAAGAAGAAGAAAAGAATCTGAGGGCGAGAAATAAAATTGTGAAATATGGAATATCGTATGTTTAGTTTCCTAATCAGCAATATAATACTTGCAATTTATTAGGATTACAAAACACAGATTTATATATCCGTAGTAAATAAAATACCCTATCTGCTATATTTTGTATTGTGATGAAAATGTTCCACCATAAAAAATACCCTAACCCCATCAACTATCGCTCCATCGTCACCATAACCACTGACTTTGGTGAAGCCGACGACTATCAGGGCGGTATCATTATACCCCCTCTGTTTCTGCCTTACCTTTGTTCTTACTTTTATCTTTTCCCATAAGCTATCCAGGCAACTGTTTTTTCCACGGCACCTAAACCGCCGAAAACGGTCATCAGCCTATTTCTTGGGATTTTTTAAATGGCTTTTGGTTCAATATTTTCCATCATAATCACCGACGTAAGGTTTTAAGCCAATGGGTGCGTGGAGAGTTATTGGGTGTGCTACATAAAACCATTAAACTAAATGCCCTACGGCACTTCTATTGTTATTTTCTAGCGGTTATTAGAGGACCTGAATTCAATCAGGATAACTTGACAAAATAATTCATTGTGTTAGAATGGCAAGCTATGGATTTTCTGAACCAATTTTTTCTATCATTTTTGCCTTTATTCGTGGCTTTTGACGCCATCGGAATAATACCGGTCTTCATCTCCTTTACTTCAACATTGACTATCTCCGAAAGGCGCAGGGTTACCCATAAATCGGTGCTTACCGCCGGCATCATCGGACTGGCTTTTCTCTTAGCCGGCAAAGGGGTATTTATCTTTCTGGGTATCTCCATGACCGATTTCAAGATAGCGGGTGGTATAATTTTGCTTCTGCTCTCGGTGAACGAGCTGATTACCGCACCGTCGGAGACCCGGCGCCCCGCCTCAAAGACCATTGGCATTGTGCCCATCGGCATGCCCTTGATCTTAGGCCCGGCGGCGATGACCGCTATGCTTACCTCCTCCAGCCTTTACGGTCTGCCCATAACTGTGGGCACTTTCCTGGTCAATCTGGGAATAATGTGGGTGGTGCTAACTTTCTCCGGGAACATCACCAAGTTGATTGGCGAAGCGGCTTCTATGGCAATGAGCAAAGTGATGAACCTTTTGCTGGCGGCAATAGCGGTGATGCTCATTCGTAGCGGTATCATCGTTGTGGTGCAGTATTTACAGGGCGAACTGCCCAAGATTCCTTAGTTTGTGGTTGCTTGCTAATCCTTGACTTGAAAAAAGATTCGTATTAATTTACAGATAAAGGAGGCATGGTAGTGTTACCCCCATTCAAGAATTTTCCCATTGCCAATTTTTCAGTAGCAGAAAACAAAAGCAAAATGGAGGAAGCCCTGGCCCTGGTGCAGTCGCAGATGGGCAAGACTTACCCCCTGATAATCGGTGGGGAGAAGCTGGAGACTGCCGAAAAGTTTGACTCCATAAATCCCTCCAGGAAGAGTGAGGTGGTGGGCACTTTTTCCAAAGCAGATGCTAAGCTCGCCGACAAAGCGGTGAAGGCGGCGGCGAAAGCTTTTAACGAATGGAAACAGGTCTGCCCTAAGGAACGGGCACGTTATCTTTTATCGGCTGCGGAAATATTGCGCAGGCGAGTCTTTGAGTTTTCCGCCTGGATGGTGGTGGAGGAGGGCAAGAATTGGGTGGAGGCTTACGGCGATACCGCCGAGGCGATTGATTTTTTGGAGTTCTATGCCCGTGAAGCTATGCGCTACGGAGCCGAACAGAAGGTAGTTGATTATCCCGGCGAGGAGAACAATCTTTATTATATCCCTCTGGGCGTTGGCGCAGTGATTCCCCCCTGGAACTTCCCCCTGGCAATCCTGGTGGGTATGACTACCGCCGCTTTGGTAACTGGTAACACTGTGGTGCTCAAGCCAGCCAGCCCATCCCCCACCATTGCCTACAAGTTTGCAGAGGTAATGATTGACCAGCTGAGGTTGCCAGCTGGCGTGTTAAACTTTTTACCCGGTCCGGGGGGTGCTATGGGTGATACCGTTGTTGGTCATCCTCTGACTCGCTTCATCGCCTTCACCGGCAGTATGGAGGTGGGCTTGCACATCAACGAATTGGCTGCAAAACTGCAGAAGGGGCAGAAATGGATTAAGCGGGTCATCGCCGAGATGGGAGGCAAGGATACTATCGTGGTTGACGATAGCGCCGATTTGGACTGGGCAGCTACCGGCATAGTTGCTGCCGCCTTCGGCTTTCAGGGGCAGAAATGCTCGGCATGTTCCCGGGTGGTGGCGCATCAGACGGTTTACGACCAACTGCTCGCCAAAGTGGTGGAGAAGACCAAGGCTATCACCGTAGGTGATGTGCGCGACCCGCAGAACTATATGGGTCCGGTCATCAATCAGCAAGCATACGAGAAGATATTGGAGTATATAGAGATAGGCAAGAATGAGGGCAAGTTAATCTGCGGAGGCAACCCAGCCGGCTCTGAGGGGTTCTTCATTCAACCGACCATTTTCTCGGAGGTTGACCCCAAAGCTCGCCTGAGCCAGGAGGAGATTTTCGGGCCGGTGCTGGCTTTCATCAAGGCGAAGGATTTTGACCAGGCTCTGGAGATAGCCAATAACACAATATACGGTTTGACCGGAGCTTGCTATTCCGGGCAACGTGGCCATCTGCAAAAAGCGCGGCGTGAATTCCATGTGGGAAATCTGTATTTAAACCGCAAGTGCACCGGCGCTCTAGTGGGGGTTCAACCCTTCGGAGGATTCAATATGAGCGGAACGGATAGCAAAGCCGGCGGTTCGGACTATCTGTTGCTATTCCTGCAGGCGAAATCGGTCTCGGAGCGGTTTTAGATACCAGCAAGTTGTAAGAAGTATGATGACACAGCGTCAGCAAAACTGACGTTGTCTTTCTCAAGGAAGCTTATTTCGGTAATAAAACCAGAACAAGCCCAGTCTTCAAGAATTATTTATTATCTTGATTTTTTATCTAGTATTTGTTATAATTCTGAGTAAAGTAGTATTCCTATAAACTCTATTGAAGGGGGTAGTGATGCGTACCTTTTTATGTTTAATTTTGGCTTTTGCTGTTTTTGCTCCGCTGGCATTTGCGAACCACGGGATTATTTCGCCGTATCTGTATCAGGACAGCAATGAGAGCTTTGCTTTCGGTTACTCCTGGATTGATGCCTCATCAGGAACGATGGTCACCTTTCCTAACAACACTGACGACGATTACGCCTCTTTAACCACACCATTTGACATAAAGTTCTTTGGCACTATGCGTCCCTCTGGTTCTCACTTATATGTTGGGACAAATGGTATGGTGGGTTTCTCACCTACGAATATGATGTCTCCCAACAACCAGAATCTGCCAAACGTGCTCAGTCCCAACAACCTGATGGCTGCCTACTGGGATGACTTGAGGGGATATACCGGTGACCATGTATTTCAGCAGGTTACTGGCACTTCTCCCAATAGAATTTGGACGATAATGTTCAAACCTTGGCACAACAAGGGACAGGAGTTATATGGGATTGCCTTTGAGATAAGCATCGTAGAGGATTTGTTTGGTGGGGATTGGAATAACATCATTGCCATACAGTTCAGAGATACCACCTCCCAACATGACGACCACGGAGCTAGCGCCACCTGCGGAATAGAGAACGCTAACGGCAGCATCGGGCACTCCTATTGTTACAACAGTGGAAATTTGACGCAAAATCTGAGGGTAGATTATTGGGATTTGCTCTACGCCACCCCCACCACTTTTGCGCTCACCCAGCCGCAGGATGGGGCAATCATTCATGTCTTTAAGGCTCTTGGAGCAGCTAATTTGGAAAGCATAAAAGCCCAGGATGTTCCTGAAAATAACTACAAGGAAGATGTTCCAGTAACTTTTCAATGGAATGCCTCAAATATCCCCCTCTATACTAATTATAACCCACTCTATACTCTGGAGATTGATGACAACTCAGATTTTAGCTCGGTGGAGGTAACCATCACCGGTATCTCTGCTACCAACTATGAATATATCTTCTCCGTGACTGACGACGAAACCTGGTATTGGCGAGTAACCGCGGTCAATCCTCATTACTCCACGCTCATTACACCATGTAACCAGCCCTTCCACTTCAGCTTTGAATATAACAGCAACGTTCAACCAAGCTCTTTAGGTAAGGTTAAAGCCTGCTTCCAATAGGTTCAGCATGATTACGAAACCCGCCCCAAATGATTGGGGCGGGTTTTGCTATTTAGGGGCAGGTTTTACAGGTTAAAAGATGCTGATGACACCTTTCAGAATCGGTGTGATGAACATTATCAAGCTTAAAGCGATGAGAATGAAAATAGTGGATACAGCGACAATGTTTTGAAATAGATTATTTCTATGGTCTCCCATTATCTCTTTTTTGTTCACCACAATAATCATACAGATTAATACTACGGGCAACAGCACGGCGTTCAAAACCTGAGTCCAGATGGTGATGCCGATAAGCGGAGCATTGGGTATTAGAATAATGGTAACTGCTACCAGGATGATGGAAGAAAACAGGGTGAAAAATTGTGGGGCTTCCACGAATTTTTTGTCAATGCCGGCCTCAAAGCCAAAGCCCTCGCAGACATAGAATGCGGTAGCCAGTGGTAATATGGTGGCGGAAAAGATGGAGGCGATGAACAGACCGAAGGCGAAGACCGCCGACGCCAACTGTCCGGCGAGCGGCTTCAGAGAAAGGGCGGCGTCCTTCGCCTCCTCAATGGGGATATTATTTACAAATAATGTGGAGCCGCAGGCGACCATGATGAAAAATGCCACCACTACCGTGGCGATTGCCCCGATGATTACATCCCAGACGACAAACCTGTAATTCTCCATTTTGAGCTTTTTTTCTATCACTGCGGACTGCATATAGAACTGCATCCAGGGAGCAATGGTGGTTCCCACCAACCCCAGGAATAGTGTAAGGTAATCTTCATTCCACTTGATTTCCGGCTTGATTAACGCCGTCCCTATCTCCGACCAGTTGGGTTTTGCCATAATTACCGAGACTACATAGGATAGCAGAAAAAGGCTGAAGACCAGAAAAATCTTCTCGGCAATTTTATAATTGCCCTTCAACACCAGAACCCAGACCGCTATCGCCGCCAGGGGCACCGAGAGATACTTGCTGATGCCGAAGACCATAGTGCTGCCGGCGACGCCGGCAAACTCGGTGGCGGTGTTGCCTACATCGGCGACTAAAAGACAAAGGAAGATATAAAATGTTATTTTGACGCCGAAATTCTCTCTAATCAGGTCAGCCAATCCCTTGCCGGTGACAATCCCCATCCGGGCGTTCATCTCCTGAATTGCCAGAAGGGCGATGAATGCCGGTATCAGAGCCCAGAGGAGATTGTAACCGTATTTAGCGCCGGCAACGGAATAGGTGGTTATTCCACCGGCGTCGTTATCCACACTGCCGGTGATTATGCCCGGTCCCAGCACGGCAAGAAATATTAAGAAATTCCTTAGTAGAGCGTTCTCTTTTAATTTTTGGATAATTTTCATAGCACCAGTAACCTTCATGCCAGCACAGAGAGTCTCCGCAAGTATTGAAAGAGATAGTAATATACACTACAGGCATTTTCAACTTTTATATCCGGTAATTTCCTGCGAAAGTATCAATTTATCAGGTTCAGGCTGGCGAATAGGTTTCGTGATTTGCCGCCGGGTTGTCCAGCCCTTCAGCGCCAGATACTTGATTTTCCAATCATATGTGATATGATGGTTTTTTTGAAGTCATATTCCTAAATTTTGTATAAGGAGGATTATTCATGGCTAAAGCCAAGCGCTATTTAAACTTTATCGGCGGGAAGTGGGTGGAGCCCTCCACCGGCAAATATGCCGAGAATCGCAACCCAGCGGATACCGGTGACCTCATCGGCGAATTTCCCGCCTCCGCTGCCGGCGATGTCGCCCAGGCGGTAAAATCAGCCGAGCAAGCTTTCGCCCGCTGGCGGTTGGTGCCGGCGCCCAGGCGGGGCGAGCTGCTCCTGAAGGTGGGGGATATATTGGTTCGCCGGAAGGAGGAGATAGCCCAGCTGATGACCCGGGAGATGGGTAAAATCATTAAGGAGACCCGTGGCGATGTCCAGGAGGGCATAGATACCGCTTATTATACATCCGGAGAAGGCCGGCGTCTGTTTGGGCAGACGCTGCCGGCGGAACTACCCAACAAATTCGCTATGTCCATCCGCCAGCCGGTAGGCGTCTGCGGGATGATTACTCCCTGGAACTTCCCCATGGCTATCCCCACCTGGAAGCTCTTTCCGGCAATTCTGTGCGGAAACACATGTGTCATCAAGCCGGCCACCCTCACCCCAGCCTCGGTGGCATTGCTTATGGAGGTCTTTGAGGAGGCCAGTATTCCCGCCGGGGTAGTGAATATGGTCTGTGGCTCTGGCAGTGCGGTGGGCAATGCCCTGGTTAACCACCCGGCTATCAACCGCATCTCCTTCACCGGTTCGGTGGAGGTGGGCAGAAAGCTGGCCGAGCGGTGCGGAGCTAATATGAAACGACTCTCTCTGGAGCTGGGCGGAAAGAACGCGCAGATAGTTATGGAGGATGCTGATTTGGAGTTGGCGGTGGAGGGAGCGCTGTGGGGAGCATTCGGCACCACCGGACAGCGGTGCACCGCCACCAGCCGGCTCATAGTCCACCAACAGGTGCACGATGAAGTGCTGGCTATGCTCGCGGAGCGGGCTAATAAACTTAAGATTGGCAATGGCCTGGATGAGTCGGTGGAAATGGGTCCGGCGGTGAGCGAGGAGCAGCGTCAGACGGTGTTGGAATATATCCGCATCGGTAAGGACGAGGATAAGGCAAAGCTGGTCTGCGGTGGTAAGGCGTTGACTGAGGGTGAATATGCCAAGGGCTATTTCCTGCAGCCCACCATCTTTGACCAAGTCAAGCCGGGGATGCGTATCGCTCAGGAGGAGATATTTGGACCGGTGCTCTCGGTGATTACCATTAAGAGCCTGGAGGAAGCCATTCAGGTGCTGAACGATACCGAGTTCGGACTATCCAGCTCTATCTACACCAGAGATGTTAACCGTGCCTTCCAGGCGATAAGGGACATAGAGGCGGGCATCACTTATATTAACGGTCCCACCATAGGCGCTGAGGTGCAGCTGCCCTTCGGCGGGGTTAAAAATACCGGGAACGGTCACCGTGAGGCGGGAACTGTGGTCTATGATTTCTACACCGAATGGAAGAGCGTATATGTTGACTATTCCGGCAGACTGCAGAAGGCGCAGATAGATACGGAGAGCGTGGGGTAGGTGTTGTCCATTTGTAGATAAAGTGAACGGGGGAGCGATAGCTCCCCCCAGAAAAATTTCCACCACTTTAGATTATATTGCTAAATCATACTCCTGATTGCCACCACCACATCCCCTAAATCGGTAAAGGGCTGGTATGTAATCCCTTCCCTATCACATATCTTTGCCAGGTCATCTTTAGCAAACAAAATATCTGCCAACTCGGCGACATGTTTGTCGGATAGTCCGTCGCCGATGTAGATGCGGGGCTTATTCTGAGGATACAGCCTCTGGAAGTGATGCTTTTTGCAGTTTCCGCAGGCGTTACAGCCCTGTTCATAATACGGAAAGTGGGGGATGAGCCTGCCGTCTCTGAACTCCAGGCGATTGGCGTAGAACTCAATATTACTTAAGCCATATTTTGTGAAAAGTAGATTGATGTAGAAATCCAAGCCGTCGGATAGGACCACCAGAGGAACCTTCTTCTCCCGCAATAAGCCCACCAGCTCAGGAAAGTGGGGGTCTATCTCCTCGGAGAGAACGAACCCTCTCAATTCCTCTTCGCTTGCTCTGGCTAAGGCACATTCCTTTTCCATGCATTCCTTAGAGTCTATCTTCCCCTCCATCCAGGCTTGCACTATCGCATCGGTGGCTCCGCCGGAGAAATGATGCAAAAAACGGTTGCCCACATCCCGATTGCTGATGGTCCCGTCAAAGTCGCAGAAGACTATCACTTTCTACCCCTCTTTAGGCTTACCAGCTGCACAGCTAACTGTAGCGCCATTTTGGTGCTGGTGGGGTCGGCACTTCCACTCCCGGCCAGTTCAAAGGCGGGACCGTGGTCGGGAGAGGTGCGCACAAAGGGCAAGCCCCAGGTAAGATTGACGCTTGGTCCCAGCCGTTTGAAGAAAATAAGCCCCTGGTCGTGATACATAGCGGTAATGCCGTCGTAATCGCCGGGCTTTAATCGTGCCAGGAAGGAGTCTGCGGGAAAAGGTCCGCTGACATTTACACCCTTGCTCTGCAAAATGGCTATCGCCGGGGAGATTATCTCCCTTTCCTCTACTCCCAGCGAGCCCTCTTCGCCGGCGTGGGGATTCAGGGCTAAGATTGCCAGACGGGGCGATTCTTTGCCCAAAGTCTGCAGCATTTGGCAGAGCGCTTGGGTAGTTTCCTCTATCAACTGCACAGTAAGTGCCGAGGAGACTGCGGAGAGAGGCAGGTGCTGGGTTACCAGAGCAAGTGACAACTCCGGTCGCCAGAAGAGCATAGTAGCGGAGGGAATTCCGCAGCGCTCGGCTATGTAGCCGGTCTGTCCGGTGAAATGGTGTAGAATTTTACGAATGGTAGATTTGGCGACCGGTGCGGTAACCACCGCGTCAAAATCACCATTGTAAGTGTAATCAACAGCGGTATTGAGCGAGGAGAGCGCCACCTGAGCGGAGGTCTGTTCATCCCAGCTATCATCTGGGGGGATTTTTATCTCTTGGGCGACGGAAAGAAGGCTCACCCCGGATTTAGACCTGTTGGCGTCGGAAAAAGCCAGAATTTTGGGGCATTTTCCCGGGATTCTCCGCAGGTTTTGCTCCAGGAGTGCCGGAGGGGCTACAATGGTCCAATGGGCGGAAGCCGGAGCAGCGCTCAAAGCTCGGATGACGAGTTCCAGACCGACGCCACGAGGGTCTCCATTGGTGATGGCGATTCGGGGAAGCGAGGGGGAGTTAGCGGCCATAGTGATTAATTTTACGAAATTGGGGAGTAGGGGTGAGAAGCAGACCAATGACCTTAGAGAACAGCTATACCATTAACAACTAATCATTCTCTTCCTGCCACAGCTCTTCGTCTTTGACCTGCTGTTCTTCAATCAGGCGATAGCACTGCGCCGCCTGGATAGGGGAGGAACCGCGGCGGGGGATAGAGAGCACTTCTATTATTATATGCCGATGAGGATACTTAACCAGCATAGTATCTCCGCAAGCTACTTCCCGACCTGCTTTGGCGACCGTCCCGTTTATCTCAATAAGCCCCAGGTCGCAGTATTCCTTGGCTTTGGGGCGGCGTTTGACAAGCCGGGATTCTTTCAGGAATAAATCCAGACGCATAAGGGGATATTATTCACCATAAATCATAACAAAGGTGCGAGCCCTCAGTTTCTCCAGAAGTTTCGCCCTCTCTTCATCAGCCTTCTGGTTCCATAGAATATTTTTGACCATATCGTGGGCTTGTGACTGGTCCGGTTTTCCTCCCAGAGTCAGCTGATTGAGTTTAGCGATGAAGAGAGTATAATCATCCTCAATGGGATTGGTAACCGAACCGGGGTCCAGCTTCTCCATGGCGCTGATTAATTGTGGATAATCCGCAGACAATTGCTTGAGGTCCGTATCTGGAACGGAGTAAGCATTTATCTTAATACTTTCCGGGATTTCGGCTTTGCTGAGGGCTTCCTGGGCAGTAGTATTTTCTTTTAACAATTGAATGAGATTCTCCGCCATAAGACGCAATTTGACCAATTGTTCCGGGCTGGTCTCCACCTTCAGCAGTATGTGGCGAATGGCGATGGCGTTGTCTTTCTTGGCTTCCAACTTGATAATCTGCATTCCATCAGGAGTGAGCACCGGCTCGGATATCTCGCCTACATTCAGGGCAAAGGCGGCCTCTTCAAACTCCGGATAATACTTGCCCCGCTCAAAGAAGTCCAGGTAACCCCCGGTTGCGGCGTCGTAGCTGAACTGGGAATATTTCTTCGCCAACTCTCCAAAATCCTCTCCGGCTTCGGCGCGGGCTTTCAGCTCCAGAAGCTTTTGCCTTATCTTCTCGGCCTCCTCGGTGCTGGGAGCTTTGACCAGCTCCAAAAGTTCAAAATTGATGTAACTGGGCAATTCCAATTCATCCTGGTGAGCCTTATAGTAGTTGTCAATCTCGTCTTCAGTGATGCGGATTTTGGGAGCAACCTCCTGAGAGAGATAGCGAGAGATGACTATTTGGTCATGAATGCGCTCAAAATAGCTCTTGTAAATATCCCTTTCCGAGAAACCTTGGTCGTCCAGGAATTTTTGGTATTCGGAGTCGTCGGCAAAGTTTGCCTTGAAGGCATCAATTTGCTCCTGCACATAAGGCTCCACTTCAGAATCTGCAACAGAGATATTCGCTTTGTCAGCAGCCTGGATGAGCAGTTGGTCATCTATTAGGTCTTGCAATATTTGATTGCCGAAGGCATTCATATCCATAGTGGCGAGCTGCGACTGAGGCAGTTCCTGGGTGCGGAGTATTAACTCCTCGTCAAACTGAGATAGGAGAATCACATCTTCTCCAACTATTGCCAGAGTGGCGTCAACCAACTCCGCATAGGCGCGGGCTGGCGGGAGAGAGGAAAGGAGCAGGACTACCAGCAGGATAAGCGTTCTTGACCGGGACAATTCTTCCCCTTTTAAGAATTTCTACTTCATATAAGCTGACCACCATCCAGGTGGTCGGCTTATGTTCTTAGATGGAAATGCCAGATTTAAGGTGTCTGGTAATTATTTATAAACGCCTCCAGCCTAGCCTCGTCAAGTTTGATGTAAATTTTGTCCTTCAATGAATTGAGCCACTTTTCGTAATCTGTCTTGTAGACTATGCGGAACTTCTCCACATCCAGGGTTTTGGCAAAAGCGTCAACATCCGGCGCAGTTCTGGAGACCAGCTTGAAAATATGGAATCCGTATTCGCTCTCCACCACATCGCTGACCTGGTCGGGCTGAAGCGTTTGTAAGGTTTCGGTAAATTTGATAGGCAAATTGGCTTCGGAGATAGGCCCTTGGGACCCACCTTTGGACCTGGAAACTGAGATGGAATTCTCCCTGGCGAGCATAGAGAAATCTGGTGGGTCGGCGCTTCTCAGTTCGTCCAGCAACTGCTGAGCTTGCTCTCTGGAGGTAACGGTTATCTCCAGAAAAGTGTATAGAATACCGCTGGGAGTCTCTGGGGGGGTGAGCAATACCGCGTTAAGTTCGCTATTATCTATTTTTAAGGCAACCTCTTGTTCTACAATTTTGGCGATAATCAAGTCCTCGCGAGCCGTCTGGCGGGGATATTCTTCGGAATCAACAAGCGAGAGCTTTTGCAGATATTCATCAACTTCAGAATCGTCGGCGGTTACCCCCAGGGATTCGGCGTAACCGATAATTAATTGTCTTTCCATCAGGTCATTGAGGATGCCGCGGATAACTTCCACAGAGATTTTGGAAGGGGAGAAGCCCTTGGTAACCAAAGAGATGCGGTCTCTGAGGTCTTGCTCGGTGATGCTTTTGTCTCCCACTACCGCAATGACCTTTTCAGACTCCTTCTTTTTACAGCCCCAGGAGACAGCAAGAACCAATATTAAGACAATGCCAACGGCTATTGTTAGATTTTTCTTCATGGAATATCGCTCGCAATTGCAATGGATACGGCTATTCTTGCTCGCTCTCTTTCTGCATATCCTTTATTGTCTTGAGAACTTCCGGGAAAGTATCCTCATACATCTTCCAATTATAATGATTGAGAATCTCGTCCATCCACAGGCGACATTTTTCGTCAGTCTCGGCGCTTCCCTCCCGCTCAGCCATTATTTGCCCTACTACTTTTTTGTAGGTTTTTTCATCGTTGATGTCATCCTGGTAAGCATCAATGCGCTGGACCGGCCAGACTATATCAAAGCCTTTAGGCGTGGGTATTGGCTCTGAGTGAGTGCCCGCCTCCAGAGTGAAGGCAACCTGGGCATCTTCGGGGTAATTCACATCGTCTCGGTAAAGAGTTACCATTCCCGGAGACATTTCGTTATCGCGAGAGGCGGCATCAATGGAATATTCCTTCACTGCCTTAGTGCGGTCTCCAGTCTCTTCCACCTCTTTGATTACATTTCTGGCTTCTTCCTCGGTAGCTACGCGAATCAGCACCGCCTTTAAATTTTCCTTGCCAGAAAAATTTTCTGGATGAGCATTGAAATAGGTGAGGACCTCGTCTTTTGTGGGCTGAGGAATCTGAGAATAAAATAGTTGGTTATACAGGGTATCTATGGCGTATTCTTCCTTCATCTCGCGCAACTGCTTGGCGATATCCTCGTTGGCAGTGTAATCTTTGGCTAGAGCTTCATTCTCGTAGAGTGTTCCACTGGCCAGTTCTTTCAGACGGTTTTCCATCAAGGAGCGCACCAATTCCGGATTGCTTATACGTTGTTCGTCTATTGCTTTGGGTAATGCCCCGTCCTGCGCCAGAGTATTTACATCGTAATCTATGCCATCTGCTGAGGCAAGGGGCATCTTCTCCTGGGCGGCTTTTACTATTTCATCGGTAGTTCCGGTAAGCAGTAGATTGATGGCATCTTCATTGACCTGATAATGATGCTCGGTCAAAAGGTTGTTCAGGTATTCATCAAAGACGGTTTTCTTCTTGGTCTCCAGTATATAATTATAAATTGTGTCCTTTACATCTTCATACTCGCCGGGATTGAAATCGGCGATATTATCTACCTTGAAGACAAAATAGCCCTGACCATTGGGGTCGGCGAGCGGTTTGGATATTTCACCCGGGTTTAGAGCGAATATTGCCTTATGTATTTCGTCCAGACCGTAGCGGATGGCGACAGGTTTTAATTCTAAGCCTTCGTGGTAATCCACTGAGGTCGTTTTCAGCACTTCCAGAAAATCAGCTCCGGCGTTTATCTGCTCCAGGGCTATGTTGGCGTCAGCTAATGACATAGTGTGGATGACATAGACATTATACTCTTTTAGAGCAATGGTATAGAAGTCTTTAACTTCCTGCTCGTCTACCGTTACTGCGGAAGTTACCTCATCCCAGAGTGCCTTTTTGGAAAGGTCATTAGCTTTATTTTTGTAATCTTCCTGGAATTTCGGGTCGTCAAAATAGCCCAATTTTTCCGCTTCCAGATACAAAGCTTCCTTGGTGAGGATTATCTTCAGGAAATCCTTCAAATTATCAATGGTTTCCATTTGCGGACGGTTTTCCGGGTTTTCCTCCTTGGACGCGCGAGAGTAATAGTCCAGGAAATCACCGATGGTGATTACTTTATCCTCTATGCGTGCCATAGGTTTGTTTTTGTCCACACCCTTACAACCAAATATGACTGGAAGACTCAAAATGGTGGTGGCCATAATCAACAAAATGAACAGGCGCTTCATGAAGTTTCTCCTTTCTTATAAGACCGAGTCTTAAGCAAGACACCCGCTAATGGCGCGGGCTCACTTATTTTAGATTGTTGTTCACCAGAAATTCGGGGCGGACGGGGATCGAACCCGCAACTTCTGGCGTGACAGGCCAGTGCTCTAACCAGATTGAACTACCGCCCCAATTAGACCCATAAATTAACACATAGACTAAGCGATTACAAGGAAAATTTTGCGGGTAGTTCTGTCCGGAATAACGGATAGAGAATGTCCGGTCGGAGCAGATAATCCAAGTTTTTTAACTTGACAGAGGCATAACGGTGTGCTAAGTTACTCCTCGTTCAATTAATGGCGCTCTAGCTCAGTTGGTAGAGCACAGGACTGAAAATCCTGGTGTCCCCAGTTCGATCCTGGGGGGCGCCATTTTTTTAATAACCCTTTTTGAATCAGCTGGCAGTTTTGTCCTTGCCACTTCCTCTATTTCAGGTTATAATCTTCCCAGATTGCCCCTGTAGCTCAGTTGGTAGAGCACATCACTCGTAATGATGGGGTCGCCGGTTCAAATCCGGCCGGGGGCTAATCGAATTTCTGGTTGTGTCTGAACGGCGTTATCTGCAAAAAATTCCTACATAATCTTCTCTAGCTCTTCCGTCGCTCTTTTGACCCAATCATCGTCCTGTTGCCAGTAGAAATACGCAGACTGGTCGCCCTTCATCTCGCTCAAAAGTTCCCGCATAACCAATCTCTTCAGTATCGGTTCATTATTGGCAATCTGTTCCCGAGTGAACTGTTCCCCGGCATTCAGCAAGGTCTCCTCAAATTCCTTGGGATAGAAATGGAAATCATTAGCCAGAGCAAAATCGGCTAATTCCTGGCTGAATTGGGTATCCCCGGCCAATATAACATCAGCATCTGTGGGGTGATTATCCAAATAATATTGCGCAAAACGACGATGGTAGTCGGCAATTATCAATTTGGTGGTTATCAGGGGATATTCCGGATATTTCAGCTGGATATCCGGGGTTATACCCTTGCCCTGAATCATATTACCGCCAGGCGTATAATAGTGTGCGATGGTCATCTTCAGCGCCGCCGGTTCTTTCTCGGTTCCCCCCTCGGGCATAGGTATAATAGTCTGCACCAGCGCTTTGCCGAAAGTATTTTCACCGATTATAGTAGCTCGTTTTTCGTCCTGCAAGGCTCCGGCGAGAATCTCCGAGGCGCTTGCCGAGGCGGCATCTACCAATACCACCATCGGCGTATTCTCAAAATTTTCACTGTAGTCGTAAAGGCTGGCATAATTCTCTCCGCCCAGGGAATTGTAGTCACGGTGATTTTTACCGTCCCTTCCTTCGGTGTAGACTACCAACTCACCTTTGGGCAGGAAAATGCTAGCCACATCTACAGCTATATCCAGAAGACCGCCGGGATTTCCCCGCAGGTCAAGAACCAGACCTTGCATTCCTTGCTGGTAGAGGCTATCCAGCGCCGAGAACATCTCTTTGGGGGAATCCTCAGAGAAACGGATTAGTCGCAGATAGCCTATCTTGTCGGTGAGCATAAAGGCGTAGCGCACCGAGGCCACATCTATGACTTCGCGGGTAATGGTTACATCAAAGGGTTGTTCTATGCCATTTCTCTTAATGGTAATAGTGCAGTCGGTGCCGGGGTCTCCCCGCATCTTGCTGATAGCGTCAAAGATATCAATCCCCTTGGTGGATTCTCCATTTATAGCGATAATCTTATCTCTTGCCTTAATGCCCTTCCTCTCCGCCGGCGTTCCCGAGATGGGAGCTACCACCGTCAGGGTGTTATCCTCCGGCGTGATGGTGATTTCTATGCCCAAGCCGCCGAAAGAACCACTGGTATCGGAGAGCAGTCGCTTGTATTCCTCCGGGCTCATATAGGTAGTATGCGGGTCCAATTTCCCCAGCATGCCTTTTATAGCGCCCTCTATTAGTATTTTGGAATCTACTTCTTCCACATAGCCCTGACGCAGATAACTAAGAATGCTGTTGAACAGAAAGAGCTGGGCTAAGTTATTGGAACTGGAGGCTTCGTCCAATTCGCCGAACATCTGGGAGGTAGCTATCAAGCTCCCCGCAAGAGAAAGCAGTAATACCAGGGCAACAATTCTTTTTCTCATCTATTTATCCTTTGTAAAAGGTAAGAATCTGTTTGAGGTTGAATCTATGCACATATTCTTTATATCAATATTGACCCGCCAACCACTTTTCTGGGTTAATGGCACTGCCATCTTTTCGTATCTCAAAGTGCAGGACGACCTCGCCCAGGGTGCCGGAAGAGCCCACCGTGCCCACCGGCTGACCCTCCACCAACATATCGTTCACCGTAACATAAATATCCTGCAAATGCGCATATAATGTAGTGTAACCGCTGCCGTGGTCAACTATCACCAATTTACCGTAGCCCTTGAACCAGTCAGCGTATAACACTCTGCCCGCCATCACCGAATAGACGGTCTGACCCTGCGGCGCGGAGATGTCAATGCCGTCGTTGCGGGTAACAGTGCCGTAAATTGGGTCAATCTCCTTGCCGTAGGGGCGGACGATGGTGCCCTTGGTGGGGGAGGAGACATTGTTGCCGGAGAGATAGTTTTTGTGCGGCGGCGAGAAGGTGAGCGGGGCAAGCTCGGTTGAACCGCTGGCTTTGGCTAGCTCCTGCTGGATTAGGGCTTCCAATTCTCTGCTGGCGGCTTCCATCTCGGCAATGACCTTCTCGTAGCTCTGTCTTTCGGTGTGCACTTTTTGATAGACCTTTTCCTGCTCAGCGACCTCTTTCTTTAGCCTTTGTTCCTCGCTCTGGGTCAATTGCCTGAGTTGAGTTACCTCACTTTCATGCTCGGTGAGTACTTCTTTTGCCGATTCCAGATGCTCTTTATCCTGGCGAATCTCTTTTGCCAGCCTTTGGTCCTGATAAGCAATTATCAACAGGAAGCGGATACGGCGGATTAAATCGGCGGTATCCCTTGCCGAGGAGAGGATGCGCATACTGCGATGGCGACCAAGTTTGTATATCGCCGAAAGCCTCTTTCCCAAAAGCTTTTGCCTTTCAGCCAGTTTCTCCTGGGTGGTGGCAATCTCCCCGTTAAGCCGCTTTATCTCTCCCCTGACTGACTTCAGTTCCTGGTCAATCTCGCCAAGGTTGCCCTTAATCTTTTCTATCTCCTGCTCGGAGCTTTGCAGCTGACCCAAGATGGATAGCTCCTTGCTTTTTACCTCATTTCGCAGCTGGCGCTGTTCATCAATCTTCTTATAGAGGTCTTTGAGCTTGGACTGATATTGCTCTACCTGGGAGTAGGTGCTCAATCTGGGGAATAGCACCATTACCAGCACAAAAATCAAACTCAGAATATATTGGTGATTTCTGGAAAGAATCATAAGGGTGGAGAATTAATTTGTCCAGTTTGAATCTACTAGTATATCAAACTCGCAAATGTTTGCTGACCGCAAAAAACGCTCCCAATACTCCGACTAACCCGGCAGCAAACACCAGACCTAAATTAAAAACAATGGGTAAATACGCCACAACCAGCAGACCTTGATAATTCAAAGCCCAACAACCTAAAAGGACCAATCCTATTGCCAAACCACCCCCCAGTAGACCTACCAGGCATCCTTCTATGAGAAAAGGAGTGCGGACAAAACCAAAGGTAGCCCCCACCAGGCGCATTATGTAGATGCGCTCGCTTCTGGCGAGGACGGTCAAGCGAATGGCGTTACCGATTACCACAATAGATATAAGAGCCAGAAGCACGCCGATAATAAACCCGGAAACTTGAATTATGCGCACTGCCTGGGAGAGATTGTCCAGCCACTCACGCATATAATCTACATCCTCCACCTCTTTCAGGGAGGCAATCTTGCTGGCAACTTCGGCAA